>ERZ840057.344-NODE-344-length-50984-cov-15.311002_pt1 | contig 50984 bp, 62 predicted proteins | sample MGYA00519907_ERZ840057 | MGnify/ENA primary metagenome ERZ840057 (study PRJEB31850, sample SAMEA3708862) | human gut metagenome | biome: human gut; feature: human-associated habitat; material: faeces | place: China | collected 2014 ...
TTCACTCCAATCAAACGGACGAAATCTCAAATATATATAATTACCCAAGGGGAAGTGGGTGTCACACAAATAATAATTTTATTGGCTGTGAACTGTAACTTTTTAGTTATATATAATAAATTTAATTTCTATCAAAAATGCTTTTTACTACTCCCTCGTCTATCAAAGTTGCAAAAACATTTTTTATAATTATTAAAATAATTGGCCCAATTAACATACCTAGTACCCCAATAAATTTAAAACCTGTATACATGGCAATTAATGTGAAAATTGGATGTGTTCCAATGTGTTTACTAACTAACTTAGGTTCTAAAAATTGCCTAACAGTTGACATTATAATAAGTAAAACAATAATTGCTATACCCAATTTTAAATCTCCATTTAATCCAGAAATAATAGCCCATGGGACCATAACTGTTCCGGAACCCAAGATTGGCAGTGCATCAACAAATCCTATAAATAATGCCATCAATAATGGAAATTCTATTTTAAAATTTGCAAATTTTAGTATATATAAACCTACTAAAGAAATTATAAAAGAAACTAATATAAGAGTTGATTCTGCTTTTAGGTATCCTCCTAATGTCTTGGTTAAGTCTTTAATATGTGTTCCTACTTTAAATACCCATCTTTTGGGAAAATGATGTTCTATTTGGTCTAAAATATAAACTTTATCTACACATATTAAATATAAGGCCATAATTGTTACAACAAAATATATTACAATTGTTGGCATGGATGTTATTACATTTAATAATCCAGTTAAAAAGTTTCTAATCCACCCTGATGCCGAACTTAGTATATCGCCTGTTGAATTTTGGATTATAGAATTTATTTCTGTTGGTAGATGCATTTTATTAAAATCAAATCTATTTGTAAAATTTTGAAATAATATGTATGCTTTTTCTACATAACTATTTAAGTCTTGCAATAGATTTGATGCTTCTGAAATCAATGCTACTATCCCCCACACTACTGCCCCTATAATTATTCCAGATACTATTACAAATATAATTATTGAACTTGTTTTTCTGGTGAATTTTAGTTTTTTCATTATAAATCTTATTGCTGGTTCTATCATTAATGATATTATAAATGCAATTAAAAATGGCATGTAAAATATTGCAAGTTTAAATGCTAAAAATAGTCCTATTAATATTAAAATTACATATAAGAATTTTTTTAATACTCTTGTCCAATATGACATATCTATAATCATTTTTATTTTCTCCTATGTAATTAGTATATGTTATTTTTGGTTTTGTATTCATTTAAAAAGCCCGCCAAAGGCGAACTTTTTAATTTTAGCAATTATTTTTGTTTGAATTGCAGTTACAAATATCACTTATTGTATCACAAACTTGTTGTCTACCAAGTTGAATATCATTTTGAGCTAAATCTCCTAATGTTAAAATTCCTATAACCTGATTATTTTCATCACAAACTGGCAATCTTCTTACTTGATTATTAGCCATTTTGCTTTCTGCATTTGTCATATCATCATCTTGTTTACAAGTACATAATTCTGTAGACATTATATCTTTTGCTGTTGTTTGTGAACAATCTTTGTCACATGCAACTGTTCTTAATAAAATGTCTCTGTCTGTTAATATTCCGCAAATACAGTTATTGTTATCACATACTGGAATACATCCTATGTGATTTTCACTCATTAATTTTGCTACTTCAGTTATTTTAGTTTCTGGTTTTACACAGCATACATCTTCACACATACAATCTTTTACTTTCATTTTGTTGTTCTCCCTTCAATAATAAATAAAATTTAAAGTTTTTGTTGTTGGTTCTTTTTGAAATTTTTTTACTTTAAATTTTCATAATTTAGTATTTGTTGAAATAAAAAAAATATGCAAAATTTAATTTGCATATTTGTGAAAATTTTCCATTTTTAATTTAATAGTAAAATTTTAAAATTGTTCGTATAAATCATTGTAACTGCCAAAATCCCTATTAAACGGTGGCCTTCCTGGACCTGGTCTAAATGGAGGTCTCATTGGTGGACGTGGCCCAGGACCAGGTGGATTTGGCATTGGCGGCCTAAATGGTGGTCTTGGTCTATTTAACAATTCTCGTATTAATAAAATTTGAATTAGGTCTCTTAGTCCATTATTTATTTGCCTTTTTTCACTATTTTCTATGGCTTTTTGAGAAATTTTTACATCAGGTCTTTTATTTTCTACTTTTGCAGATGTTGAAACTGCTGAACTATTTTGTGCTTTTGTACTGCTCATATCATTTGTTAAATTTATATTTATTCTTTTTTCTTGTTTTTCTTCTAGTGCATAATAAATTTCATCTGTCATATTTTCAATATCACTTTTAGAAAATGTTTCTGACCTTACATTTTCACATTTTTTTGTTACCATTGGATATACAATTTTGTATATTTCTGGATAACTGTTTTCTAGTTCAACATTATTCCCTGATATATTAATGTTAGTATTAAATGTAGGATTTCTATATTCTTGGTAGCTTTGATATTCTGGCATTTCTTGATTATATTGTTCAAATTGATTTCTTGCAGGATAGCCCAAAATACTTCTTATGTAATCATCATATGTTTCGTTATACATATTAAACCTCCCTCTTTTACTAATTTATATTTCAAATTAGCTTTGTATTATCATATGAGGAAGGTTTATTTTTTGTTAAATTTTATTTACTAAATTTTTAAATTTATGACCTCTGTCTGCAAAATTTTTAAACATATCAAAACTTGCACTTGCTGGTGAGAATAATACTACATCACCTTTTTTTGCTGATTTTTTGGCAATTTCTATTGTTTGTTCTAGTGTATCACACATGTAGATATTTACTTTTTTATTTTCTTTTTCTGATTCATTTTTTACAACATCATATATTTTTTCTGCTGTTTGACCTATTAGTATAAGTGTTGAAACTTTGTCTACTACTGGTTTTGCTAGTGGTTCATATTCTAGATTTTTATCATATCCACCTGCAATTAAAATTATATTTTCTTTAAATGCATTTATTCCAGAGATTGTTCTTGTTGGAGAAGAACTTGCAGAATCATTGTACCATTTTACTCCATCTATTTCTTTTACAAATTCTATTCTATGTTCTACAGGTTTAAATTCTTTTATTGCTTGAACTGCTATATCTGTATCTACCAATGTTTTTGTTGCTGCAAGAGCAGTTGCTATATTTTGGAAGTTATGATTTCCTCTTAATATAACTTCATCTGTGTTTAAAATGTGTTTTCTTACTTTGTCAGTACATTCTTTTATAATTTCTCCATCAACTATAAAACCATTGTCTAATTTTACTTTACTACTGAAAAATACTACATTACCATTTGCTTCTTTTGCGCATTCTCTTGTTATATCGTTGTCATAATTTAAAATTAATATTCCTTTTTCATTTTGATTTTTGAATATACATTTTTTTGCATCTATATATTCTTGATAATCTTTGTGTATATTTAAGTGATTTGGTGTTATATTAGTAATAACTGCTATGTCTGGACTAATATGCATATTCATTAATTGGAAACTACTTAATTCCAAAACTACTATATCATTTGGTTCCATTTCCGGTAATTTTGTAAATAGAGGTGTTCCTATGTTTCCACCTAAAAATGTTTTATATCCGGCCTTTTTTAAGATTGCATTTATTAAACTTGTTGTAGTTGTTTTTCCATCACTTCCTGTTACACCAACTATTTTGCATGGGCAAATTTCCATAAGCATTTCTACTTCTGTTGTTACAATTGCTCCTCTATCTGCTTCTTTTTGTAGTTCTGCTCTTGTTGGTAAGCAACTTGGAGATCTAAATATAATATTAAATCCATTTAATTTTTCAAGACAATTTTTGCCAAAAGAATAAGAAAATTCATATGTATTTATTTTATTTATTGTTTCTGATGGTATTTCGTCAATTGTTCTTTCATCAAATACTGTTACTTGTGCTTTTTTTTCGTATAAATATTCTAGTAATGGCAAATTACTTACACCTAAGCCAATTACTGCTACTTTTCTAAAACGTATGTATTCATTAAATTCTTCTAATTTTTTATTTACAAAACTCATTTTATTTCCTTCTTTCTCTATTATAATATGTTTTCCCTCTTTTTAAGTTCTTTATTCTTTTAGATAATATTTCGTTTTTATTATATATCTTTTTTTATAAAAAAACAATTTTTACTAGAATATTTTTTTATATTTTTGTTAAAAATATTTATAGATTCGATTGGAGGTGCATTTTAATGTCAAAATCAAAAAAAGATTCTAAAAAGAATAACAATGAAAACAAAAATAATCAAAATCAAAATGAAGAAAGACAAAATAACAGCAATAACGAATGTAGATAATTTTAATAGCTCTAAAGGAGCTATTTTTTTATATTATAGGAACGTTCTCCAAACTTCCTATAATATAAATAATAAAATTTATTATACTCCCACAACTGAAAAACCATTATCTACGTGAATAACTTCACCTGTAATTGCCTTAGACATATTACTAAATAAAAATGTACAACAATCTCCTACTTCTTTTGCAGTAACATTTCTATGTAATGGTGATTTTTCTTCAACAATATCCAAAATAGTTCCAAAATCTTTTATTCCCTTTGCAGAAAGTGTTTTTATAGGCCCAGCCGAAATTGCATTTATACGTGTTCCGCTTCTACCTAAATCTTTGCTTAAATACCTAACACTTGATTCTAATGCAGCTTTTGCAACACCCATTACATTATATCCATCAATTGCTTTTTCCGCACCATAATATGTTAAAGTAACAATACTTGAGTTTTTATTTAGCAATTCTAAATCTGTGGCAATTTTTGAAATAGCAATTAAAGAATAACTACTAACATCACATGCATGAGCAAAACCATCCCTTGAAGTATTTATAAATTCATTTCTTAAATCTTCTGTATTTGCATGTGCAATTGCATGTAGTATGCCATCGATTTTACCATTTTCTTTTACAATTGTTTCAAAACATTTTTTTATAGATTCATTACTTGAAGCGTCACAAGAATATGCTTTTGAGCCTGGTATTTCTTCCATTAGTTTTTCAATTTTAGGTTTGTTTGATTCTGAATTATATGTAAAGATGATTTCAGCTCCTTGTTCATATGCAGATACTGCTGCTCCCCAAGCTATACTCCACTTATTTCTTATTCCCATTATTAATATTTTTTTCCCTTTTAATAACATTATTGAATACCTCCGATTTTTCTATATTTTTCATATCTTTGTTCGATTAATTCTTCTTGTGGTTTATTTAATAGTTTTTTGATGTCTTTTAATATTGTGTTTTTTAAGTTTTTACAAACTGCATCAAAATCTTCTTGAGCACCGCCTTTGGGTTCTTCTATTATATTATCAATAATACCTAATTTTTTCAATTCATTTGATGTAATTTTCATTTTATCTGCCGCTTCTGAGGCTTTGCCTGAATCTTTATATAAAATACTTGCAAATCCTTCTGGAGATAATATGGAGTACACTGCATTTTCTAACATTATTATAACATCTGTTACACCTAATGCTAAAGCTCCACCACTTGAACCTTCACCTATTACAATTGATATAGTTGGAACCTTTAGCTTAGCCATTTCAAATAAATTTTTAGCAATTGCTTCGCCTTGTCCTCTTTCTTCTGCTCCCATTCCAGGATACGCACCTGGTGTGTCTATAAAAGTTATTATAGGTCTATTAAATTTTTCTGCTTGTTTCATTAGCCTTAATGCTTTTCTATATCCTTCTGGATTAGGCATACCAAAATTTCTTTCTATATTTTCTTTGGCATTCTTTCCTTTTTGTTCTCCAATAATAGTTACTGGTATTCCATCTAATTCAGCTATTCCACCTATGATGGATTTATCATCTCCAAAGTTTCTATCTCCATGTAATTCTATGAAATTTGTAAATATTTTATTTATATAATCTAGTGATTTAGGCCTTTCTGCTTTTCTTGCTATTGTAACTCTATCCCATGCAGATATTAAATTTGATTTCAATCTTATCACTCCTTTTTGACTAATGTATTAATTTATGATATAATTAATTATATTTTTGCACTATATAAAATCCGTTAATTATTTACAGTAAAGGAGGCCTTTATGAGGAGAATACAGGATTTTATCAATGCACATCGGTTGCGTAAACGTAAGAAGAAAGAACAACAGTTGTTAAAATACTTTGTTTGCTATGCTTTGTATTTTAAGCCAACCTCTATTTTAAATAGAGAGTTGCTATTCCTTACTAATTATAGTAAGGAAATTGTTGCAAGCGTTGCAGCACAATTAGGTTATGAATTTAGAATTTTCCATCCAAGATGGAATTCTACTATAGTTGTTTTTTCTGAGAAGGAAAAGTAATCGATTTGGTATGTTAAGGGATTGCATATTGCTATCCCTTTTTCTTATATCAATGTAATTTTATAATATTATATAAAGTATTTTTCATATCTTTTCTTTCAACTATTTTATCAATAAAACCATGTTCTAATAAAAATTCTGAGCTTTGAAATCCTTCTGGTAGTTTTTGTTTTATTGTTTGTTCTATAACTCTTGGACCTGCAAAACCAATTAAAGCTCCTGGTTCTGCTAAAATAATATCTCCTAGGCTTGCAAAACTTGCAGTTACTCCACCTGTAGTAGGGTCTGTTAATACAGAAATATATAATAACCCTGATTCATCTAATTTAGCAATTGCAGCTGATGTTTTAGCCATTTGCATTAATGATATTATACCTTCTTGCATTCTGGCTCCACCTGATACGCAAAATACAATAACAGGTAATCTTTCTTCTATTGCTTTTTCTACTAATCGTGTTATTTTTTCACCAACAACACTTCCCATACTTCCCATCATAAAATTGCTATCCATGACTCCTATTGCTACTTTTATTCCATTTATATTTCCTATCCCTGTTTGTATTGCTTCTTTTATTTTAGTCTTTTCTTGTAATGTTTGTATCTTTTCTTTATAACCATCAAATTTTAATAAATTACTTGTTTGCATATCTTGATCTAGTTCTTCGAATGTACCTTCATCTATTATTTGTTTTATTCTTCTTCTGGATGATAATCTAAAATATTGTCCACAATTAGGACATATGCTATAATTATTTTTTAGGTCCTCTTTATATAAAATTTCTTTACATTTATTGCATTTTACCCATTTACCTACTAACATATCTGATGCTTTTTCATTTTTTTTGTCTGGTTCTTTTGGATTTATTTTTTTTATTTTATCTATTACCATTATTTTCTCCTTACATGTTTTTTGTTAGATTTCATATATAGTATCTTAATTATCTTTTTGCAAGTTGGAATATTTTTGTGCAATAAAAGACGTATCATAATTATTGCTAATAAAATCTTCATCTTCTAGAATCTTATACAAAAAGTCTATATTAGTACTAATTCCATCAATTACAAATTCACCTAAGGCACTTTTCATTTTAGCAATTGATTCATTTCTATCTTTTCCATGTACAATAATTTTTGCAATCATAGAATCATATGTAGGCGGAATTTTATATCCTGGATATATTGCTGTATCTATTCTTACACCATTGCCACCAGGTATATGTAATTCTTTTATTTCTCCTGGGCATGGCATGAAGTTTTTATATGGATTTTCTGCATTTATTCTAGCTTCTAAACTGTGTCCTGTAAATTTAATGTCATCTTGCTTATATTGCAACTTTTCTCCTGAGGCAATTCTTAATTGTTCTTTTATTATATCTACACCTGTTATTGTTTCTGTTATTGGATGTTCAACTTGAACTCTAGTATTCATTTCCATAAAATAAAAATCTTTGTTTTTATCTAATAAATATTCGATTGTTCCAACATTACTATATCCTATTTCTTTTAAGGCACTTACTGTAATTTTACCCATTTTTTGTCTTAACTTATCTGTTATTACTCCTGATGGTGTTTCTTCTAGCATTTTTTGATTATTTCTTTGTACAGTACAATCTCTTTCTCCTAAATGTATTACATTTCCATGTTCATCTGCTATTACTTGAACTTCTATATGTCTAGGATTTTCTATAAATTTTTCTATGTATATTGAATCATCATTAAAAGAAATTTTTGCTTCTTGTCTTACTAAATCATAGAATTTTACAAGTTCTTTTTCGTTATAGGCAATTCTTATTCCTTTGCCTCCACCTCCGCTTGATGCTTTTAAAATTACAGGATAACCTATGCGTAATGCTACTTTTATTGCTTCTAGTACATTATCAACTAAGCCATCTGAACCGGGTACAACTGGAACTCCTGCTTTTTTCATAGTTTCTTTTGCTTTTGATTTATTTCCCATTAGTTCAATCATTTTATAAGTTGGTCCAATAAACTTTATACCAATTTCATCACACATTTTAGCGAAACTACTATTTTCAGACAAAAATCCATATCCAGGATGTATTCCATCACATCCTGTTAAGCATGCTGCTTCAATTATTGCTTTTACATTTAAATAACTCTTGTTAGATGGTGCTGGTCCTATACATACAGCTTCATCTGCAAGTTCTTTGTGTAATGAATTTTTGTCTATTTCTGAATATACTGCTACTGTTCTTATTCCTAATTCTCTACATGCTCTTATTATTCTTACTGCAATTTCTCCTCGATTTGCTATCAATATTTTTTTTAGCATTTTTTCTTCCTTTCTATAATTTTTCGGGATTGAGTTTTCACCACATCAAATCTCCTCTTTTATTTAATATATATAACTATGTCAAGTATTTTGATTTTTATTTAAGGATTATCTACAATTGCAAATGTTAATTCACCTTTTACAGCAACTTTACCATTAACTGTCGCAATAGCTTCTCCAATACCTACAGGACCTTTTTGCTTAATAATTTTTACCTCTAATTTTAATCTATCTCCTGGCACTACCTGCTTTTTAAATTTTAAATTATTTATTCCTCCAAATAGTGCATTTTTATTTTTGTTTTCTTCTAATGATAGTATTGCTACTGCTCCTGTTTGTGCTAATGCTTCTACCATTAATACTCCTGGCATGATTGGATTGCCTGGGAAGTGTCCTTTAAAGTAGTATTCATCTTCTGATATATTTTTATATGCTGTACAGCTTTCACCTGGTATGTATTCTTCTACTTCATCTATCATTAAAAATGGCTCTCTTTGAGGTATTATTTTTTTAATTTCTTCTTTATTTAACATTTTTTGATTTCCCTTCACTTATTTTATTTTAAATAGAGGCATACCATATTCAACTACATCTCCATCTTTTATGCATATTTCTGCTATTTCTCCATCAAATTCTGATTCTATTTCATTCATTAATTTCATTGCCTCTACTATACAGACAACTTGCCCCTTTTTTATAGTATCTCCAACTTTTACAAATGAATCTTTATTTGGTGCTGGTCTTGAATAAAATGTTCCAACCATTGGTGATTTTATTATTTTGTAATTTTCCTCATAATTTGGTTGCTCTTTTAATATATTATTGTTATTTTCTGTATTTACTTGTATTGTAGGTGTAGATGTAGGCATGTGTATTGATTGCATTTGTTCTTGCATATTGTTTGCTACAACAACTTCTTTTTCAGTATTTTTTTTCATGCTTATTTTCATACCTTCTGGAAATTCTATTTCTAATTCATCTATCTTAGCATTTCCCATATCATCTATTAATTTTTTAATTTCTTCATAATTCATAATTTAGACTCCTTTATAATCTTTTATGTTTTATTAATGTCCAAAAAGAACCGTCCCTATTGGACACTTATTTTTTTAAAGATAATTGAACTGTTGTGCCCTCCAAATCCTAATGAATTTGACATTGCATATTTTACTTCTATATTTCTACCTTCATTTGGGACAATATCTAAGTCACATTCTTCATCTGGTACTTTGTAGTTTATTGTAGGTGGAATAAAGCTGTCTTCTATTGCTTTTATACAAACTACTGCTTCTACTCCTCCTGCTGCACCTAAAAGATGTCCGGTATTTCCTTTTGTTGAACTTATCATTACTTTTTTGCTTGCTTCTCCAAATGCTAATTTTATTGATGATGTTTCTCCTGCGTCATTTAGGTGTGTAGATGTGCCGTGTGCGTTTATGTATGTAATATCTTCTGGTTTTATATTATTTTCCTCTAAAGCTCTTTTCATTGCTCTGGCTGCACCTTCTCCGTCTGGTGCTGGTGATGTTATGTGATATGCATCTGATGTTGCTCCATATCCTACTATTTCTGCATATATTTTTGCGTTTCTTGCTTTTGCGTGTTCTAATTCTTCTAATACTATAATTCCAGCTCCTTCGCCCATTACAAATCCGCTTCTTTCTTTATCAAATGGGATACTTGCTCTATTTACATCTGTTGATTGTGTTAATGCTTTTATGTTTGTAAATCCTGCTATTCCTGTAGGAGTTATTGATGCTTCTGTTCCTCCGGCTAAAATAGCATCCTCATAGCCATTTTTTATCATTCTATATGCTTCACCTATTGAGTGTGTTCCACCTGCGCATGCTGTTACGACAGATATGGATTCTCCTTTTGTTCCTAATTCGATTGCTACATTTCCTGCTGCCATGTTACATATGCTCATTGGTATATACATTGGAGATACTCTGTCCGGTCCTTTTTCTATATAGTGTTCATTTTCTCTTTCTATTGTAGATAGTCCACCTATTCCTGAACTTATTACTACACCAACTTTATTCATATCTGTATTTTCTGGTGTTATTCCACTATCTTTTATTGCTTCTCTTGATGCTATTATTGCAAATTGTGAGAATTTATCTAATCTTTTACAACTTCTTTTGTCAAAGTATTCTTCAGGATTGTAGTTTTTTACTTCTCCTGCTAGTTTTACTTTAAATTTTTCTGTATCAAATTCTGTTATTGGTGCTATTCCACATTTGTTTTCTTTTATTCCTTTCCAGAATTCTTCTACATTTTTTCCTATAGGAGTTATAGCTCCTAGTCCTGTTACAACAACTTTTCTTTCCATTTTTTATTTTCCTTTCTTTATTTTTTATATTTTATCTTTGTATTATAAATCATTAAAACTTTGCAATTTGTTTATTTTTGTGTTATAATTGATGTATAAAAAATTTAGGAGGAATTTATACATGATTAAAAACACAAAGGAATGCACACTCGAAACAGCTCGGGAAAAAGTAGAGACTTCAGTAAGAGCTCAGCTGGCTGTTTGTCATGTTACAGGAGCGACATTGGCAACTATCTCAGTGCAAAAAACACAGGGGTTTGATACTAAGGAACAAATAAAAGATTTACTGACTAGTATTTTGGATTACGAACCAAAAATTCAAGGTTTTGTTACGCAGTTGAACACCGTGCCAGAGTTACATGACGGTACCACCATAGAAAAGATGTATACAACGTTTATAATTACGTTCCAATTAGAGAGATAATATCTCTATTCAGGGAAGCCTATGGCTTCCCCCTTTTTTTATTACATCAACATCCCACCATCAACATTTAAAACTTGACCTGTTATATATGTATTTTCTTCACCAGCTAAAAAATAAACTGAATTTGCAATTTCTTTACTACTCCCCATTCTTTTTAAAGGTATTTGAGCATTTATACTTTCTTTTACATTTTCACTCAAAACAGATGTCATATCCGTATCAATGAAACCTGGAGCAACACAATTTGCTAATATATTTCTACTTGCTAATTCTTTTGCAATACTTTTTGTAAATCCTATTATTCCAGCTTTAGAAGCGGCATAATTGCATTGACCTGCATTCCCAGATACACCAACTACTGAACTTATATTTACAATTTTTCCTGTTCTTTTTTTCATCATATATGGTACGATACTTTTTGTAACATTAAATGTACCTCTTAAATTGATATTTATTACTTTTTCAAAATCTTCTGGTGTCATCCTTAATAACAAACTGTCCTTTGTTATTCCGGCATTATTTACTAATACATCTATTTTGTTAAATTTTTCTATGGCTAATTTTGCCATATTTTCACATTCTTCAAATTTAGAAACATCAGTTTTTATGAATAGTACTTCAATATTATATTTTTTAAATTCCTGCTTTAATTCTTCTAAATTTGTTCTATCTGATACATAATTTAAAACTAAGTTGTATTCATTTTGTGCAAATTTTATTGCAATTGCTTTTCCTATGCCTCTGGTACCACCTGTTATTAGTGCAACTTTTTTATCTTCCATTTTATTTTTCTCCTTCTTTTAAAATTTTGATTGCATTTTCTAAAGATTCTACATCATAAATGTTAATTGTATTGATGTTATTCAGTTCTTTTTTTATAAAGCCTGTTAATGTTTTTCCAGGTCCTATTTCTACAAATGTATCTACTTTTTCTTCTTCCATTAATTTAATAGCTTTATCAAATCTAACCGGACTAACAATGTGCTTTGATAATATTTCTACCATGTTATCTGATTCATTATAAAATGTTCCATCTATGTTTTTAATAACTTTTGTTGTTCCTTTTTCAAATTGAATTCTTTCTAAATCTTTTATGTATTCATTTTTGGCATTTTCTAATGCCTTTGTGTGGAATGGGCCACTTGTTTTTAATGTGACTACCTTTTTAGCACCATTTTGTTTAAAAATTTCACTTGCAAATTCTATTGCTTTTTTGTCTCCGGAAACTACAGTTTGATTTGAATAATTATAATTTGCTGGAACTATGAACATTCCTTTACTACTTAATTCGTTACATATATTTTCTATTTTTGTAGATTCTAAACCAATTATTGCAAGCATTGAATATTCACCTTCTGGTAATTTATGTTGCATTAAATACCCTCTTTGTTTTAATAATTGTATTCCATCTTCAAATTTTAATTTTTCGCTATATATAAGGGCTGAATATTCCCCTAAACTTAGACCTACGGATATATCTGCTTTTATTTTATTTTTGATTAAAATTGATAATATTGTCAAACTCATTGTAGCTATTGCAATTTGAGTATTTTCTGTTTTATTTAAATCGTCTCCTGTTTCTTCTATACTTTTATATTTATCTCCCAAGTAATCTTTTCTAATGCCATTAAAGCATAATGTTGCAATATCTATTCCTGTAATTTTAGATGCTTTTTGATATATATTTTTTACCTCTTCATATTTTTCATATAAATCTTTTCCCATTCCTACTTTTTGACTTCCTTGCCCTGGAAATAAAAATGCTATTTTCATATGTTAAACCTCCATTAAAATACTTCCTGTGTTCAATCCTCCGCCATATCCTAAAATTATTACTTTGTCTCCGTTTTGGAGTAAATTCTTTTCATACATTTCGTCAATGGCTATTGGTATACTTGCACAAAATGTGTTTCCTGTGTTTTCTATATTTGTATATATTTTTTTTATATCTATTTTTAATTTATTTGAAATTGATTTTATTATTTTTATATTTGATTGGTGTGGTATTATATATTTAATCTCATCAATATTTGTTTGGCTTTTATTTAGCAATTCATTTATATTTTTTACAGTTTCTGTTACTGCATATTTATATACTTCTTTACCATCCATATGTAATTTTTCATTCATATTATTTGTAAGTATTTTGCCTTGTTGTCCATGACTTTTTATATGGCTACTATAATATTTTTCCTCATTTGTTCCTGATATTATAATTGAACCTGCTCCATCTGATAATAAAATTGATGTAGATAGGTCTTTATCATCTATAAAATTTGATAATATCTCTGTTCCTACTATTAATGCCATTTTTGCTTTATTTGTTGTTATATAGCTTTGTGCTATGTCTAATGCATTTACAAAACCAGCACATCCAGCTAAAATATCCAAACACATACAATCTTTTATATTAAAATGTGCTTGAATTTTATATGAAATTCCTGGCATTAATATGTTTGTAGATGTTGTTGCAACTACAATCATATCTATATTTTTTATATTTATTTTTGAATTTTTGTTTATTAAATTTTCTACACTTTTTATTGCTAGTTCTTCTATATTGTTTCCTTTTGAGTAATACCTTGTTTGAATTCCTGTTCTTTTATATATATAATCTTGTGTTGTATCAAATTTTTTCGCAAGATAATAGTTGTCTATTTTTGTTTCTGGCAAATGCTTTCCTGTTGCTATAATTTTTATACTTTTCATTTTCACCTCTATATTATATTTTCTAAAGATTTTATAAAAATTTTTATAATTTTTTCTTTGTCAAATTCTTTTCCAGTTTCTTTATATAATGATGTTGCTATATTTTCTAGTTCTTTTGGAAATTCTTTTTCATTTACATTAAATCCTATACTTATTATTACATAATTTATTTTGTTTCCTATTGTGTTACTTTCTGTTAATATACCACAAATTTTCTTTTTATTTAACATCAGGTCGTTTGGTTCTTTTATTGTTAATTTTATATTGTAATTTTCTTGCATAGTTTGTTTTAATATTTCTGCAATTTTTATTGTTAGTCCTTCTAAATTTTTTACATCCTTTTGTGGTTTATATAATATACTCATTGCTATATTTTTATTTGAACCTGTGTGCCAACTTCTGCCTTTTGTACCAATTCCTCCTGTTTGTTCTTCTGCTAGTATTACTGTGTTTTCTGTATATTGGCTATTATTTTCTTTTAGATATGTATGAGTTGATGTTATTTGTTTAAATTTTTCTATTTTCATTTTTCTTTCCTTTTTTATTTTTTAAAATTTTATACCATTTTTTTCTTTTTCTCTATTATTCTGAACGGTCAGTTTTAAGATTAAGAAAAAAATTGTTAAAAATTATGGACTGTTTATATTTTTTGTGCTATTATTGTTTATGTACATAACAAATGAAAATTTTTAGGAGGGATTTTTATGACAAAAATAGTAAAAAAATTAGCTATACTTTTAGTAATTATTACAATAGCACTAATTAGTTTTAACCAAGTAAAAGCTGTAGATTTAAATTTAACAGAAAATACATCTTCATCAAACTCTACATTAAGTAGTGATGATGAGGATGATGAAGAAGAAGATAATTCTTATACAACAACAAATTCAAGTAGAAGTTCAACTACAAATTCTTCAACTAGTAATAATTCTATAATTACTACTCCTTCTGCTACTGTGAAAACAACTGGTTCTACAGAATCAGGATTAGGAATTACTAATATTTTAAATATCTTTTTAATTGTTGTAGGTATTTTATTAATTTTATTAGCTATTGCAATATTAATTAAATTAAAAAATTAATTTTCAAAAGTTGCCATTAGGTTAAAACAACCTTTTGACAACTTTTTTAGTAATTTTTTTCATGTATATTTTGTCCAAATTTTAAGATAATATTAATAGATTTAAAAAATCAAATTATACTTTTAAAATTTTAAAGGAGGAAATTTACATGAACAAGAAATTTTTTGTTTCTTTAGCTATTACTTTATTTACTGTATTTTCTTTTTCAATTTGTCTTGCTAATGATGGTAAAACAACTTTTGGAACTGCAACTAATGATGTAAGAAATTTTGTTGGTGGAATTGAAGATAAAGTTGAAAATGGTGCTAGAGATATTTCTAATACTTCTAAAAATATTACTAGTAAAACTGAAAATACTATGACTAGAAATAATTCTAATACTGGTTATAGTGCTACAAGAACTAATGCTACTGTAATGGGTATGTCTCAAAATGCTTGGACCTGGCTTATTATGGGCATTGCTGCTATTGCTATAATTGCTGTTGTTTGGTATTATTCAATGCAATTTACTAATACTGGACGTAAAGGTAATAACAATAATGATGATGATGAATAATATTTAGTAGGATTTATTTGCAGTTTTTCTTTATTCGTGTTATACTCTTGTTATATAAATCAAGTACACATTTGTATTGTTAGATTAGATTTTAAAATTGTGATAAATAAATTATTATATAGAATTGAGGTACACATGATGTCTAATGATAAATTAATTGCAAAGAATCCTACTGCTTTTCATAATTATAATATAGAAAACAAATTAGAAGCAGGTATTGTACTTTCTGGTACTGAAATTAAATCTATAAGAAATGGAAAAGCAAATTTAAAAGATAGTTATGCTATTATTAAAAATAATGAAGTATATATAGTTGACTTACATATTAGTCCTTATGAACATGGTAATATTTTTAATAAAGATCCTTTACGTGATAGAAAGCTATTGCTAAATAGACGAGAAATTAATAAATTAATTGTTATGACTAAACAAAAAGGTTATAGCCTTGTTCCTTTAAATATGTATTTTAAAGGTAGTTTGGTTAAAATTGAATTAGGCGTAGGAAAAGGTAAAAAACTTTATGATAAGCGTGAAGATATAGCAAAAAAAGATGCGGAAAGAAGAATGAGACAACATGCTAAAAATCAGATATAGTTTAAAACTGTATCTGATTTTTCTATTACTGTATTTCACCTATTAAATCATAATTGCTTACATCTATAATCTTGCAATTTACAAAGTTATTTAAAACTTTGTTTTCATTTAAATTCTTATCTTTTTTAATATATACTAGTCCATCTTCTTCTGGGACATCTTGCATTGTTCTACCAATTAAATATTTTTTATCAAAAGATATGTCTTCAACTAAAATTTTATATGTTTTACCAATTTTTTCTTCTAATATTTGTTTTGATATTTCTTGTTGTGCTTCCATTATTTTATTATATCTTGCTTTTTTAGTGTTTCCATGTATTTGATTTAGTAATTTTGCTGCTGGTGTTCCCTCTTCTTTTGAATACATAAATGTTCCTAATTTATCAAATTTAGTATCTTTTACAAATTCCAAAAGTTCTTCAAAATTTTCTTTTGTTTCGCCTGGGAATCCAACTATTAAACTTGTTCTTAATGTCACATTTGGAATTTTATTTCTTATTTTTTCTAATATTTTTATTATGTTTTCTTTGCTTGTTTTTCTGTTCATTTTCTTTAATATTGGGTCTGAAATATGTTGGATTGGGATGTCAAAATATTTTGCAATTTTATCATTATTTGCAACTGTTTCTATTAATTTGTCTGTTATTCCTTCCGGATAAGAATATAAGAATCTAATCCATTCTATTCCTTTTATTTTGCTTAGTTTTTCTAGTAATTCTGCAAGTTTGCTTTCTCCATATATGTCTACACCATATTTTGTTGTATCTTGTGCTATTACAATTAATTCTTTTATTCCTTTTCTAGCTAGCATTTCTGCTTCATCTAATATTTCTTCCATTTTTCTGCTTACAAATGGACCTCTTATGTATGGAATCGCACAATATGTACATTTGTTACTACATCCCTCACCTATTTTTAAATATGCATAGTTTTTTCCAGTTGTTACAACTCTTTCCATAAATTCATTATATGTTGGCATTGGAAATGGCTTTATTTCAGATATTTTTGTACTTGTTTTTATTTTGGATTTTTCAACAATATCTCTTTTTATTAAGTCTTCTATTTTGTTCCATAATTGATTGTATTCATCTATTTTTATAAATAAATCAACTTCTGGTAATGCTTTAATTAAATCATCATAATATCTTTGTACTAAACATCCCATTGCTATTAAATATTTGCATCTTTTCTTTTTATATTCTGCCATTTCTAAAATAGTATTTATAGCTTCTTCTTTTGCTGATTCTATAAATCCACATGTGTTTATTACTAATATATCTGCTTCTTCAGGGTTGTTTACTATTTTATAATTATTGTCTTTAAATAGTCCAATTGCAACTTCTGTATCTATTAAGTTTTTACTGCATCCTAGCGATATAAATCCTACGTTCATTTTTTGCTCCTTCCCAATGCTTTATTTGTTTGCTAAATCTATATGTACTTTATTCTTTATGGCTACATATATGTTTTCTTGTCATTTCCATTAAATCTAGTTTGGTAAATCCTTCTACTTGTGTTTTTGTTCTATCTTTCTTTAATTTTTCTTTTAATAAATTTTCTATTTTTTCTTTGTTTTTTTCATCTTTCATATCAATATAATCAATTATGATTATTCCACCAATGTCTCTTAATCTAAGTTGTTTTGCTATTTCTATTGTTGCTTCTTCATTTACTTTATAAATTGTTTGTTCTACATTTTTTGTTCCTGTATATTTTCCTGTATTTACATCTATTGCAGTTAAAGCTTCAGTTTTATCAATTGTTATAAATCCACCACATTTTAGCCATATTTTTCTATTTTCTAGCTTAGCTATTTCTTTTTCTACGTCGTATTTGTCTAATATATCTTGATCTTCTATTAGTTCTATTTCTGTACTTTTTAAATAGCTCTTTTTTTCTTTAAATTCTAGCATTTTTTCATAATCTTTTTTATTATTTATAGTTATTTTTTGGATTGAATTTTCTGGTAAATCTATTAACATCTTTTCTACTATATTTTCTGATTTTGCAATTAACTTTGGCTTGTTTCCTTTGTCATTTTTAAATGATATTTCAATTTTTTCCCATTTAGCTTCTATATTTTTTATATCCTCTATTATTTCTTGTTCTTTTCCTATTGCTGAAGTTCTTATTATTGCTCCATTACCTTTGCTTAGATTTTCTTTTACTAATTTCACTAGTCTTTCTTTTTCTTTTGAATCAGTTATTTTTTGTGATATCGTTACTATATCTGTATTTGGCATTAACGCTATATATTTACTTGGTAGATTTATATGTGTTGAAACTCTTGCACCTTTTTGAAGATTACTATCTTTTTTTACTTGTACTAATAGTTTTTGACCTGTTTTTATAATATCACTTATATCTATTTTAGGATTTATATTTTCTTTACTTTCATCTATTTTATCTAGGATATCTTTTAGATGAATAAAACTATTTTTTTCTGTTCCTATGTCTACAAATGCTGATTGCATTCCTTTAACTATGTCTTTGACAATTCCTATATAGATATTTCCTTCTTTCCTTATTGAATTTTCTTCATCTACATAGTATTCTAGTAATTTTCCATTTTCTAATAGAGCTATTTTTCTTTCTTCTTTTTCTCTGCTTATTAATATTTCTAGCATATTTGTATTCCTCTCTAATTAAATTTGTTCATTGCAATATCTATACCATTTTTTAGTATTTCCTCTACTGCTTCTGCCGCTTTTTGTGTACCTTCTTGTAAAATTTTTTGTTCTTCTTCTGGTACTTTTCCAATAACATAGTTTATCATGTCACTTTTGAATTCTGGTTGTCCTATTCCGACTCTTATTCTTGTGAAATCAGTTATTCCTAATTCTTTTATAACTGATTTCATTCCATTATGAGAGCCTGCACCACCTTTTTTTCTTAATTTTATTTTTCCTTTTGATATATCTATATCATCATAAATTACTATTAATTCTTCTGGCTTTATGTTGTAAAAATCATATACTTCTTTTATTGATTCTCCACTTGCATTCATGTATGTTTGCGGTTTTAATAATATTACTTTTTGATTTTGAATTATTCCTGTTTCATATAATGCTTTAAATTTTGTTTTTGTGATATTTATATTATTTTTTTTAGCAATTTCATTTATTGTATCAAATCCCATGTTATGTCTTGTATGTGCATACTCATTTTCAGGATTTCCTAGTCCAACTATTAAATACATTTATTAACCTTCCTTTTGTATAATTCATTTTGGACTATTTAAAGAATTTGTTAAATAGTCCTTTTCCTTTTTTCTCTTCTTTTTCATGTTTTCCATGTTTTCTAGTTTCTAATTCTTCGTTTTTAGTAATTTTATTTGTTTGTTCTTTTGTTTTGCTTGACTCGATTTCTTCGTTATCATCTTCGTAGCTGTCTGATTCATCATCTTCATCATAATCATCATATTCTTCGTCTTGATATTCGTCTTCTTCATAGTCATCATATTCGTCTTCATATTCTTCCGTGTCATCATATTCATCATCATCGTATTCATCATCATCGTATTCATCATTATCTTCAAACTCTTCATTTTCATCTTTTTCGTCATCATACTCATCATCATAGTCAAAGTTTTCGTTGCTATTTTCGTATTCGCTTACTTCTTCATTTTCATTATCATTTTCTTCGTCATCATATTCATCATAGTCATCATCATATTCGTATTCTTCAATGTATTCAACATCATCATCTGGAATTTCTGTTTTAAAAATATCGTCTTCTATTTCCGTTTTTTTATCAACAACCGTTTCTTCATTTTCATTTTCTTCTAGCTTAAATTCTGATAAGTCTTTTCCAAATTTTTCGCTTACTTCATTTTGAAAAACATGATATATATTTTTTATTTCATCTATTCTCCAATAATTTGAGTTAATAATTGCACCTGCATGAAGTTTTATATTATTTATTTCTTGTTCAAAATTCTTTTCTTTTTCTTCTATATTTTTTAGATATTCTTTATTATATAATTCTTTATATGCTTTTTTACTAGATCTTCCAGCAATTTCACGTAAGATTAAACTGTATAAGTTTCCAAATTGTTCCATGTCTGTTTTAAATTCATTACATGATTCTTCCATTAATTGTTTGTGGGCTTTTAATCCATTTATTGCGGACATTCTTTCATTGTCTAGAAAACTTACAATATACATTTTTTTAGCTTTTAAAAATGCCATTTTGACGCTAATGTCACGTAATGTTTTTGTATATTTGTCTAGTTTTACATCATCATTATTTATTTCAGCAATAAGCCTTCTTGTTTTTTCATATGCATTTATATAACATTCAGCTTCTTTTTTTGCAATATCTGTTCTCATTTCTACAGCGTTTTGGATAACGTCTTTATTAAATGGTATTCTTTCGTCTTTACCATTATTTATCATTATTTCTATTATTTCTTGCTTTTCGTTTTCACATTCTGAATTTATAATATCTTTTAAATCTTTTATTATGCTTTTATCTATATCATTTAAATTGTTTGTTGTTTTTTCTATAATTTGAAGATGTTTCTTTTCTTCGGCTCTTCTATTTCTTGAACATAAATTTCTTTCTTCTTGTTTTTGAGAAAAGGTTGTTAATGATGTTACATAGCTCTCTCTTAATTCTTCTAATCTTTTATTGTTTTCTGCTATATTCTCTTCAATTTTTTTTAGTTTTTTTGATATTATTTCTGGATCTTCATCTAAATTATCAAATAATTGATTTCTGTCTTCTTCTAGTTTTATATTTGATTTATATAGCTTTTTTTGTTCTTGTTGTATTTTTCTTATTTCGTTTGCTACTTTATCAAATTCATTTATAATTTTGTCTTCTTCTTCAAGTATTTGTTGATAATTCTCTATTTCTTCAGTTAATTCTTTGAAATCTTTATAAATTGTTTTTAAGTTTATTTTTTGGTCAAAACCTAATATTGTATTAAAATTTTTTTCAAGTACTATTGCGCTTCTCTCATACATTTTTTGGTACCCCCGGATATCTCAAATTTTTTTACATTTTATCACCTTTATGAAAAAAACACAAGTGTTTTTATACTTTATTTACTATATATCCGTGGTACTCCGTACTACAGTTACATTATCTGGTATATTTTTTAAAACGACACTATTTGCACCTATTTTTACATTATTTCCTATTTTAATTGGGCCCAATACTTTAGCGCCTGAACCTACCATAACATTATTACCTATATCTGGGTGCCTTTTGTATTTATCTTTTCCAGTTCCACCTAGTGTACTATTGTGATATATTGTACAATCATTCCCTATTGTTGTTGTCTCTCCTATTACAACTCCCATTCCATGATCAATTAATAATCTTTTTCCTATTTTGGCTCCTGGATGTATTTCTATTCCTGTTATATGCCTTGAAATTTGGGATATTAGCCTTGCTATAAAGTATAATTTCTTTTTATATAAAAAGTGTGCTATCCTATGAAAAAATATTGCATGGAAACCTGGATATAATATAATTGCTTCTAAAACGTTTCTACATGCCGGATCTTTTTCTTTTATATTTTTGGCGTCTTCATATAAACTTTTTAATATATTTTTCATAAACATCACCTATTATATTATATGATGTTTTGTGATATTTGCTTTTATTTTCCTATAAACATTTGGACATAAACAACCGCTGCACTATTAGATCAAATACCTCCTTTGTTGCATACCAAATGATTGTGTAAATATACAAATTATCTATGTTGTTTTGTTTGAGCTTTAAAAGCACATGTTTCTGAGTTTTGTTATAATTCAACATAAAAGAACCACAATAATAAATAATTTTATAGTGGTTCTACTGGTTCATAATTAATATTCTTCAATTTTTATATAAATTTTATCTTCTAATGCATATTTTTTCTCTACTTCTAATTTTGTAATTTGATTATCATCTTTAAATGCAAATTTGTTCATGCTATCCAAAACTGCTTTTACGATGTTGTCTATATCTGGTTTTTTTGTTGGACTTATATTGTTATCTAGCATCTCATTTATATCTGATTTTTTCGTTGCTTTTGGTATTGAAAAATATGCTATTATACTTACTTTTATTCTTCCTTCTAATGTTTTAAACCTTGGATATTTTAATAGAAAATATTGTTCTACAAGTGATTCGTAGTCTTTTGTTTTTGTTGGTGTGTAGACTATTCCTGTATATGAGTTTAATCTTGGTCTTCCTTTTCCTATTACTTTTCCTGGTACTTCAAATTCGTATATCATTTGTTTACTCCTTGTATTATATTAAATTTTCTTGCTTTTGTTCCTTAGTTGCATTTTCTAATATTATTCTTGCCATTTTCTTATTTCTTTCGTTTTTTGATATTTTATCATATAAAATTAAAAATTAAAAGGGCTTTTTATTTAAAAAGACATTAGAAAAATGTGTAGAATCCACTAAAAAGTCCTTAGGAAAACGTGTAAGTAAAGATGATTGGCTTACTAATATTCCTTTATACTGCATTGCAAATATTGAAAAATAAAAGAAAAAGAGTAGTTTTCTACTCTTTTCATTTATTAAACATCTTAAATTTCTTGTTCATCTTTTTTTACTTTTCTATCATTTTATATTTCAACTAAATATTCTTTTAAAAATTCTATAACTCCATTTTCATTATTATTTCTTGATGTAATATAATCTGCTTGTTCTTTTACTTCTGGCAAAGCATTTTTCATAGCAACTCCAATGCCACATTTTTTTAACATTTCGACATCATTTAATCCATCACCAAATGCAATAATATTTTCGTTAGAAATTCCTTCTAATCTGGCAATTTCTGCTATTCCTTTATGTTTTTTAACACCTTTTTGTGCTATTTCTAACCATTTAACATCTCGAAAGCTATCTTGCATTATTTCCACTTTTAGCATTGGAAATTTTTCTTTAAAAATTTTAAAATATTCAGTTACAAATTCATTATTTATAAATGATACTGATACATGTATTATTTCAGATATATTTTCTAGGAATTCACTTATATCAATAGTTTTGTCATAATGATGAATTTTATTTCTATCACATATGTTTATAGTAATAAATTTGTTTTTATCATAATATGAAGCAATACTTTGAACAATATCTTTTGTTAATGGATTTGCATATACTTCTTTCCATTCTTTATCTTTTCCTTCATTTTTAAAAACTGCTGCACCTGCGTCACAAATAACATAGTTTGCAAATTCTGCACCACCTGTTCCAACAAGTGCTCTGCTTAAAATTCTACCAGTTGCTATTGTAATTATATGTCCATCTTCTTTTAATTTTTTCAAATGTTTTTTTGTTACATCAGTTACAATTCCATCACTATTTAATAATGTTCCATCTAAATCTAATGCTATTATTTTTTTGTCCATAGTTTATCTTCCTTTTCTAGTTTTAATAATTTTATTTTTCCATTTTATTTTGTAATTATTCGATAATTTTTTACTATTTATATTTTCAATATTATTTTATAAAATTATAACTCATATATATTGGCTTTTAAAATTATTTTTTGTATTTTTGTTTTATCATCTAATGAAATATTCCATCTACTTCCTGCAATACTTCTTTTAATTTTGTCTTCTTTTGTGGGAGTTCCTAATAGTTTATTGAGCTTTTTTTGTAAATTTACTTTGTTTGTGTATATTGATAGCATATTTTCACTATACAATACATTTATTGTTGTTTCTGTTTCTGATTTGTTTGGTTCTTTGTATATTTTTTCCATGATTTGCTCCTAAAATTTTACTTCTTAAAATATGTACTTGTTTCTTGTAAATCCTCAAAATTATGTTGTCTTAAAATTTCATATGTAATTATTGCGACTGAATTTGATAAATTCAATGATCTAAGAGTTGGAAGCATTGGTATTCTTATTGTTTTTTCATCTAAATATTTTTCCAACAAAGGTTCTGGTAAACCTTTTGTTTCTTTTCCATATAAAACAAATACTTCGTCCATTTTTGAGTAATCTATATCTGTATATTTTGTTGTTCCTTTTGTTGTTGCAAAAAACATCTTATTCTCTTCTGGTTTATATTTATTTAAAAAGTCCTCTAGTGATTCGTGTTCTTCTATATCTAGTTTATCCCAGTAGTCTAGCCCTGCTCTTTTTACTGATTTTTCATCTATTTTAAATCCTAGTGGGTGTACTAAGTGTAATTTAGAGCCTGTTATTGCACATGTTCTTGCTATATTTCCTGTGTTTTGTGGTATTTCTGGTTCTACCATTACTATATTTAATTTCATTTTTATTACCTTCTTTTTATTTTGATTTTGTGTTCACATTTTATCATAAAAATAATATTTCTAAATATGCTGCATATAAAATTACATAAACTAATCCATTCATTCTACTCATCTTATTTTTTGGCGGAATAATTGGAAATAATGCTAATATCAATGTTGATATTACTAGGATTGATAAATCCATATTATAGCTTACATTAAAAGTAATTGGCTTTATAAATGATGATACTCCGATAATAAGTAACATGTTGAATATATTAGAACCGATAATATTTCCAATTGCTATATCACTGTTTCCTTTTATTGCAGCTGTTACGCTTGTTACAAGTTCTGGCAGACTTGTTCCAATTGCTAATATTGTTAGACTTATTATCTTTTCACTTAAGTTAAAATATTGAGCAACTTTTACAGCGTTATTTACTGCTAAATCACCACCAATTTTTAGACCTACTATTCCTATAATTACTAATAATATATTTTTTATAGTGTTAGTTTTTTTGCTTTCTTCTGTTTTTATTTCCATTATTTCTTTTTGGCTTTCACGTTTTCCCATATATATTGTATATCCAATAAATATGACAAATAATATTATTAATATTATTGATTCTGGTCTTGATATAGTATCTGATGTGTTACAAAAAATTATAAATATTATTGTGAATATTAAACACATTGGTATTTCATATATTCTTGTTTCTTTTTGAAATGTTACTGGCCTAATTAAGGCTGACAATCCTAATATTAATAATAAGTTGCTTAAATTACTTCCTATTACGTTTCCTAATGCCATATCTGAATAGCCATCTATTGCTGATGTTATGCTTACAAATAGTTCTGGCATTGATGTTCCTATTGATACAATTGTTAGTCCTATTATTATTTCTGGTATATGGAACTTTTTAGCAATTCCACTTGCTCCGTCCACTAATAGGTCTGCACCTACTATTAGTAATACAAATCCTATTATAATTAAAAATGTTGATAATATCATTTTTGTCTCCTTTTTATTTATATATAACTATAGTTTTTTCTGCCTTAAATATATCATGTAGTAACCTAAGCTTATTTGGAATACCATAAATATAGCGGATAATCCAAACATATATCTTAATCCTTTTTCATACATTATGCCACATAAGAATACACCAATTGCTTCTCCTAGGAATCTAATTATGTGACATATATTTGAAAAACTTAACTGATATTTATTTTCTAGTCTATTTATATATATAGCATCACATATGTTTTCATATGCTGTTGATATAAATAAAGACCATGTAATTGCTATAAAAGTAATTATAATATTATTTGATATAAATGCTATTAAATATGCTAAGAACCTTATACCAAATTTTATTGTTATTGTTAAGTTGTCATTTTTTGGTGTTAAGTACTTTAAAGCAATAATTCCAAAAATATCTGCTAATAATCCAACAATCAATAAATAATTTGTTGCTACACTATCACTAAATTTAAAATAATTAGTAAGTGTAATCATTTTTAGGCCCAATGCTGTTGACATTGCAATTGTTCCAATTAATACATAAATAGAATATAAAACTAAAATTTTATCTTTGAAAATATCTTTTGAGGATATTTCTTCATAAATTTCATTTGTTGGATTATTTACTTTTATATTTAATAATATGATAAGCGATAATAGTAAAAATATATTGGCTATAAGTAAACATATATTATAGTTTATTAAAAATCCTGCTATGCTTTTTCCTATAAATAGTCCTCCAAATAAAATTCCTATATCTCTAAATAGGTATTCCGTTAATCTCCTTTTGCTGTATATAGTTTCTGTTTTTACGATTGTTGTTATTAATGGATATATACTTGTTATTATTATGTATTCTGTTACTATATCTATTATTATTGATAATTTTATAAATTCTGTTGATCCTAATTGATTTAATGAATATAGCCATATCATGTTTATAAATTTTGTTATTAGTACAATTACTAACATGTTTTTTAATTTGTTTAGCTTTACATATTTTCCTATTAAAGCAATAATTATTACACTTATAAATGTTCCTATGCTTAATATATTACTTATATCTGTTACCGCAAAGTTATTGTCTTGTAGCCATAGTTGTCTGAAGTTACCCCATAGTCCTACTGATATGCTGAAAAATGCTAACATTATTAATATTTTATTTTCTTCTTTAATTTTATTCATTTGTTGCTCCGTCTCATTTATTACTATGTTTTTATTTGTCATTTCTTATTTTATATCATAAAAGCAGATAATTATCAACTAAATATCTGCTTAAAAATTTATATTTATGTAGGTTTGTCAAACATATGTCACACTTTATTTAAATATATATACTTTGAAATACCTAATGTGACTACTCTGAACTTTAACTATTTACATATTCTTTATATTTTTCATTTGGACTTAACCATTTTAATGGTTTCATTGGAAAATTATTATATTCTTTTTCCCAGTATTTTAGTCTATTCTTAAAATCCTCAAAACTACAAAATACTTTATTATAATAAAATCTTTCTTGATCCTTTCTATGGCTTCTTTCTACTTTTCCATTATGTCTTGGTGTTTTCGGTTTTATTAATTTATGCTCTATCCCTGCTTCTTTTAACGCTTCTTCAAACATTGTCTTTTTATTTGTTTCATGACTGTTTAATCTATTTGTAAATTCAAATCCATTATCTGTTTGTACACATTCTATCTTATATTTTAATTTTTTCTGCACTACCTTTAAAAATTCTGTTGATGCATATGTACTATGTTCTTTGTTCTTTGCTTGCCCATAATACTCTCTGTCTTGTATATTCATCTATTGCTGTGTATTGATAATATCTTCCATCCATTTCTTTTATTTCTTTTGTTAAACACTTTAATGGTACATATTTTACATCTATTTGTACTCTTTCTCCTGGATGTGTCATTTGTTGATATGGTTTTGACTCATATTCTTTTTTCTTACTTGGTGCTTTGTTATATATTCCTAATCTTTGCATTACTCTATATAAACTTGTTATACTTCTTGTATATCCCGCTCTTTTTAATTTTATTCACAATACTACTAATCCTGTATCTTTATTTTTATATTTATAATCTTTTATCTTTTTTATTTCTTCTTCTGTGTACTGTCTTGGATGTGAATGTGGACGTCTTGATTTATTCATTAAACTTTTCGCTGTTCCGTCGTATTTTTCTCTCCATCTATATATTGTCTTTCTATACATTTTAAATTTTATTGCTGCCTTTGTTACTCCATATTTATAAGAATATTTAACTACTGATTGCTTATATAATATATCTTGTGTTATACTATTCATATGAGAAATACCTCCTAATAAAAGTTTTTGTGGTTAAAAACATTTTATCATATTTTTGGTATTTCTCATATTTTTTTGTGACATATCTATTGTAAACCTATATTTTAAAATTTTTTATCTGCCTTTTATAATATAATGTTACAAATTTATCTTATTTCAATTTAGAATTGGAGGCCGCAAAAAGCGACCTCGTTTTGAATAAAATTATTTTTCTTTTTTAAGAATTTCTAATACCTTATCAGCTGTTTCTTTATCTGGAAACAATGAATGTAACACATATGTTGGTTTTGGTCTTTTAGCCATTTCTTCCTTTTTCTTTTCCAACTCTTTTTCAGCTTTTCTTTTGTATCTTATATCATAGAATATAAATGTGTCTATTAACATTCCTCCCATAAAAAGTGCTATTATGATTGCAATAGAAATTTCAATTAAATCCATATTTTTATCCTCCTTGCCATTTGGCCATCTAATAAAATATTGTTTTTGGTTACATCTATATTAAACTATCTTTATTTAGAACAGGATTTTTTATATTAATTTAACATATAATATCACAACTTTTTATTTGTTTCAATCTTTCATAAAGATTTTTATAAATAATCACATTTACATCCAAAAGCAATGAAAACTTTAACTCCATTATTTTTTTATTAAAATTTATTCTTGATATGTTGGATTTATTGTTGAATATCCATAGCAACCAGAAGCCAACCATACTTTTCCTGTTCTATGGTCAATACCTATGCAAGAAACCTCATAGCCACCTTTATTAGTTGCCCATTCCTCATAATTAGGATTGTTTGCCGTTGTTAAAACTCTCCAAGTATCTCCACCGTCAACACTTCTAAGTAAACCTGTTGATGCTGAGAAATAGTCTCCAGCACCACCAACATATATTACTGATGTAGACTTAGGATCAACTGCTATTGACCTTATTCTCATAAATCCTCTTTCAGTATCTCTAGGAACATCGATTCTAGTACATTTGTCATTGTTTATGTCATATTTGTAGATTCTTTCTATTCCTCCCCAACTGTAAGTCTCTCTATCTACCATATACATATAATTATTAACATGGTCATATGCTAAATCATATATTTTTTCTGATGTTGAGCTATTACTAAATTTATTTTTTGTAACTATTTTCCAAGTATCTCCATTGTCATATGAAACTACTACATGTCCATCTTTATTTGCTCCATATAACTCTTTTTTGCCAGTATAATTATATGTGTATACAGCTACACATCCATTCATCTCTTGCCATGTATAACCTTTATCTTTAGAATAATATTCTTGTGCAAATAATACATTTGGATTTGTTATAGATTGTAATGATGAGTAGTAAGTTGATGATTCTTCATATTTGGCTTTTAGTCCTGTATCTGTCCAAGTTTTTCCACCATCAAATGTAACATTCACTAATGTTGTAAAGTAGTTTGTTACACTTCCTCTAAATTCATATACCATATGATTAGGATTAGATTTTGATACTGTTAACATCTGTGGCCATCTTGTATCATATGTATCATTTGTTATTTTTGTAATTGTATCATTTTCAAGTGTATAAATTCCGTCCCATGTTTGAACATAAATTACATTTCCTACAACATCTAGTCCTGTTACTCCTTTTGTAATTCTTTGAGATGCTTCGACTGATGCATTAGGATTATTGCTATATTCTTTTTCTATTTTATTTGTTTGTGTATTTATCAAAAATAGTCCATATTGATTTCCAATATATAGTTTTCCATCATCTGTAAACCTTATAATTCCGTCTGCTACTTTTGGGTCATTTATTATTAAAGTAAAGTTTTCTCCGCAGTCATCAGATTTGTATAATCCGACTTCATCTTCTTTTAATGTTGTTAATAATCTGTAATCTGAAGGTTTTGTCCTTATTTGAGTATCTCTTTTATATGGTGTTGAAAAATATAAGTCTGTTGAATAATTTTTATCTGCATCATAACTTGTTGGGTCAAACTCTAGTCCATCCCACAAATATCTGTTGTTTAATTCTATTTCTTCGCCTTTTTTAATTTGTTCTTTGTTCGTATTTATTTCTATTGTATTGTTTTCTTCTACTGCATATGATATTAAACTAATGCTTGTTATTATTAATATGTTTATTATTAATAATATTTTTTTCATTTTTCCCCCTTTTTTCTTTTGAAATCCTGAAAATTTTGCTTGTCATTATATAAAAAATTGCTATATTAATTGTTCTTCTATAATCGATATTTATATTTACATTATATTATAAAAAACAGATAATTCCAATCAATTATCTGCCACTTATTGTATTTTTTTTAATCTTTTTCAATAAAGAACTTATTAACTGTACTTATGAATAAAATCAAATAAGAAATTGATACTAAAAATCCGCCTAAAACATCACTTGTATAATGCACGCCTAAATAAATTCTACTTACACCAATAGAACAAATCAGAATGCTTAAAAGTACAATTGAAATCCATTTAATGTATTTATTTTTTACATATTTATAAATCAAATATATAAGATATCCATAAAATGCCATACTTACCATAGAATGGCCTGATGGAAAACTGTACCCCGTTTCTTCGATTATTCTAAATTCAGTAGGACGTGGTCTTTGTAATATTCTTTTTAACAATTGATTTAATACAGTAATTATTACTAAATTCGAAAATATGGATAATCCTATTTTTTTATTTTTTATTAATATAAACAATATTACTGTCAATGTAATTAAGAATATGGCTCCACCAAAGTTTGTAATAAATTTGGCTATTGGCGTTGCAAAATCTGATATTAAAAATGTTGATATTATTTTATATCCAATTACATCTCCATTCATTATTTCTTTATTGAATACATCTTCTGCTAATGCTAAAAATCCGATTAGTGCAATAAATAACACAAGCCATTTAAAGTTTTTCTTCATAAATTCTTTTGTTTTTTCTTTCATTTTAAATAATGTCCTCCTAAAAAATTTCTTTATATATTAATGAACTAAACTTTCTTTAAAAAATATTGTAAATGTAGAGTCTTTACCTTGTTTGCTTTCTAACTTAATTTCTGCACCATTCATATTTGCAATTGATTTTGCAATGGCAAGTCCTAAACCAACTCTATCAGTTTCTTTGTTTCTTGATTTATCAATTCTGTAAAATCTATCAAATATATTTTGTATTGCTTTTTCATATCCTTGTTCTCCATCATAGCAAATATCTACTTCATATCCTTCATGTTTTAACTCAAGATTTATAAAGTCTGCCATTTGCTTTTCGTCTTCTACAATTAATATTTTTGCCATCTCCAACCTCTCCTTAGATATTATACTTTTTTATATTTATGTCAAATTTATATTTTTAACTATTCTCTTTATTGGCTAATTTTCTTTTTGTAACTTCCATTCCTAGAATTAATAGCCCACCAATTATAAAGTACACAATGCCAAATGTACTAAATGATAATGGTTCTTGTGGTACTTTCAATGTTGTTGCTCCCATTATAATAGCATAAATTGAACCGATCATCAATCCTATTATTAAATAAATTGTTTGTGATCTGTATTTTTCTAATACCTTTTTTACTACTTTTATAATAAGTGCAATTCCTGCTATGAATACATAAATGAATAATCCTATATTTGGACTCGTTATGTCTATGTTTGTTCCAATTCCTGTTTGTGGGTTAAAATATGTTATTGCAGATACTATGATTATTTCTATAAGTGTAAGTATTAAATTTTTGTATGTTTCTTTTATATTTTCTTTTTCTTCTTTTATTATCAATGGTATGGCAAATATAATGAATCCGATAAATAGTGAACTATGAATTTTAAAAAAATGATTTCAATTAAATTTTAATAATGAAAATAAAAATTGCTCAGCTACCAATTGATAGCTGAGCTGAGAAAATCATTTATTAGCACCGTTTTTTACTGGTCTTTATAAATTTTCTCCTGTTCACAAAGATACGCAATAAGTAGGACAAGGTTACATGAATTCTTTGAATTGTCCAAACTTTCAACCAGTTCAAGTAAACTTTCTGCTGTTAGTTCGTTTGTTGAAGGATATCGAATTACTGTACGCCAAGATACCAAAGAGTTCCCGCTTTTAAGCATAATCTCAAAATTATCATCTTGTGTATAGCAATATTCTGTATATCCATCTTTCCACCTTTTTACATCATAGCCTTTTGTAACAAGCATTTCTGGTGTATACAGCACCAATCCACTGTCTAAATTGACAGCTGTAATGTCACCGACTAATTTTGCTATTTTTACTAAGAGTTGTACAAATTTGTCCTTGTATGCTTGGATATTTTTTTCTTTACAATTCGGAGCTTCTGGTTCCTTTTCTGAATAGAAATTGCAATCATATGTCCAAATTGTATTTGTATTATTGTGTCCACAATAATGTTCTTCAAGTTGTTTATTTTGAATTACTTTAAGATTATAACCATTACTGTGTTTAGACTCTTTACCGATCCATACTCTACCACCGTCATCTAACTTCTCTGAATAGTATTTAGCCCATAAGCGAGTACCAAACAGCTCATTTGCTACTGGTTTTGCTAAAGTTACACCCAGTGTTTCCATAATTATTTCATCTGGAATATTAACATTTAATGGATAAAATAACTTAATGCTATTTCCCAGCCAACAAGTCCATAAACCTACAATTCCATTTGTTGTCTCAATAACCATGTTCCATCCAATTTGCATAATCAAATCCTCCTAATTAGTGTTGTAATTTTCCTCCTGTAAAAGCAAGGATTGTTATAGAGTTGCATTTGCTAACTTACTATATTATATAATAATTTTACATAATTTTCAATTGTTTTTCACGGGTATTTCGTGCCGGGATGTGTTAACATAATTTATGTGTTTGGTTTTAATTTTCCATAATAATATGAAGCAGTCGTTCCACCATCTATCAAAAAGTCTGAACCTGTTTTTTTACCATATGTATTGTTCTTGTTATATTTGATATATATGAAAATATTAATTCTAGTACAATAACAAATAACAAAATAAAGGCTACATGGTATAAATCCACTATTTGAAAATTTTCTGCACTTGGCAAATCTATTCTTCCTTTTATTATATATTGTTTTACTAAACCTTTTCTTTTATTATTATAGTTTCCATCAAATTATCTTGACTTTTCGTCTATAAATATATTATAATAAATATAGAAAATGACAAATCCACAAACGTGGTTTTGCCGAAATTAGTTGTAAAAAACTCACACCCAACTCGCCAAAGTTACAGATGTGAGCTTTTTTATTTATGTAGTTGCTTATCAACCCAGTTCTTGTATAGAACTGCTTCTAAGGCAACGTTTAATGCTAAAGAAAATATTAAAGATAATATTAAAAATAGAATTACTTTAACCATAAACATCACCACCTCTCCTACGATATTCGTAAAACTTAGGTGGCAAAACCACATCTGTTTATTATCATTTTCTATGTTAATTATTTTACTATATTATTCTAAATTCGTCTATATGTTTGATAAATATTTACTAATTAATTTTAGATTTATTTGTTAAACTTATCAATGTGTAACTTATTAATCAATGTACCTAAACTATTTTTTGAAAAAATGAAAATCACAACAATCTCCACCATATTCCAATGTTTTTGTTCTGGTAAAACCTATTTTTTCAAGTTCTTCATAAGTAACATTATCTACATCACAAAAAAGATGACATAATTTTGCACAATCATTTTTCCAAGCTCCAACTATTACCATAGTTTTTTGAATAATAGACCTTATAATCTCCACCATTATAATCTCCGTCTGAACCTTGTGTTATTTTTATACTTGATACTCCATCTTCAAATGTGGGTAAATTATAATAATCATAAATATCACTATTTATAATTTCTAATTTATTAAAACTATTTCCTCCATCTTTTGTAATATACATTTCAGAAGTTTCTCCTCCGACAGAAGGCATTGTTAAAAAGCCTACATTTTCATTAATAAATTTTATTTGACTGGATGTCTTAAATATTTTCTTTTCATCTCCAATTCCAAAATATATATCTTTCCAAGTTTTTCCTCCATCAACAGTTTTGCTAATTTTACCAAATGCTATTCCCATTGCAACATCTTCAAATTTAAGCATAAATCCTATATTTGAATTTATAAAATGAATATTTTGTATTGAAGACTCATTTTCTATCTCGACAGTATTCCAATTATTTCCCATATCATCAGAATAAACTAAATACCTTTTGGAATCCTTTATATAATAAAAAATTGTTTTTTCGTTTAATATTTGATAATTGTATTCATTATAACTATCTATCATTTTTGAAAAATCTCCAGGTACTTCTACTGTATTTTTTCCATCAAAGCTTATATACATTATTCCATCTTGTATTTTATAACTATCTTTTGCTACACTTACAATGTTATAATTTCCTAAATCTTTTTCGTCTTTATATGTCATACAATATAATGATTCAGAAATTGTTTTATCCATCGAAATTTCAGCCAATGTTATTGTTCCACCTTTTTTTATGATATATGTTTTTTCATCAATTTCACAATTTTTATCTAATGCAATTATATATCTAGGTATATCATTCTTATACAATACCAATGCCGTTGTTCCATACTGTTTGCAATTTTCATAGGTAAAAAGTTCACTTTTTCCATTCTTTTTTATTGTTATCCCTTTACTATCAACTAACATTTGTGTTGGATTACCATATTGTGTAAACACTTGCCAATCACCTATTAATGCTGATGTTACATAATAATATGATATTCCATTGCCTCTATCTCCATATGTAACAACATATTCTTGTAATATACCATTTTTATCTTTATAAGTTATTCCACATATATCATTTGTTAGCCATTGTTTTTTTATTTTTCCATCTAATTCGTAATCTAGTTGCTCTTTTTCTTTTTCAAATAAAAAGAATTTTTGGTTTCTATATATTTTTATTACTCCTGTATTTTTATTTGTTTTAACAACAAGTTCATTTGAAAAATCATTTGAAAAACTTATTAGATATTTATTTTTGAATCCATTGTTACACATAAATGAAATATTAATTACAGAAAACATTATACAGAGAATATATATAATTATATTCTTAATTTTTTCTTTTTTAGTTAATAAAATCAAACTCATTGTAGCTGAAATTATAATTATTTGATTAATTATGTATTCTAAAATGTCAATTACATACTTTTAATATTTTTTATTAACTTTTTTACATACAGCATCATACCATAATTTATTTCTATCATTTTCATTAACAGAATATGGTTTATATATTCATTTCTTTTAAAATTTTTATCGACTAATATTTAATTTTATGGCTCTTATCCCTCAAGAACTTCTCTAATTTGTTCTATTGTAATTGGTCCCTCTCTTAAAATCTTTAATTTTTTTGAAACGCAGTCAACTATTGTACTTCCTTTTTCAAATTTAACTGCGCCCTCCATCATTCCGTCTAGATTTGGACATTCATTTTCTATTTCATCTAGGTTTGTACATGTTGGTTCTCCACTTTGATTGGCACTGCTCATAAATATTGGATATCCTGTTTTTATAATTAATTCTTTTACCGCTTTTGATGTTGCCATTCGTACTGCAATTGTTGCTTTTCCGTTGTTTACATATTCAGGCACTTCTGGTCTTTTCTCTAAAATTAATGTTATTGGACCTGGCATAAATTCTTTTATTAGTTTTTCTGCCTTTTCATTTACTATTGCTATGCTTTTTATTTGTGCTTCATCTGAACACATTACTGGAAATGGTTTTGTATTTGGTCTATTTTTTGTTTTTACTAAATTGTCATGTGCTTTTTTTGAGTTTATTCTGGCACATACTCCATATACCGTGTCTGTTGGAACACTAATTACTCCATCATTTTTTAGTATTTTTGCTAATGTATCTGTTTCGTTTTGTTTATATCTTTTTATCATAATTTTCCTCTTAAAATTTTTTAACATTTATTATTTAAAAATTCAGCAATTTGATCTAAATTTTCAAGAATTAGTCCACCATTATTTTTTATTATATCTTCAACATAATTAATACTTTCTAATTGGTGACCTTCAAATTTTTCATTTTCATATTCTTTTAAAATACAAAATATAACCTTTTTAGGAACTTTATTGCTATAATCAACGGCTGATGCAATTGAACTAAAACCTTTTTGTTTTGGTGTTATTACATAAACTAAATAATCACATTCTTTCATATCATTTTCTTTCTTTAATTTTATCGTTTTGTTATATTTCCATGTTCCGTTTTTTACAATTGGATTTCTATATTCAATTTTTTTATCTAATTTTTCAATTAATTCATTTCTCCACTTACTATTCCCGCAAGTTCCACCTAAATTTATTTTTAACATAAATATTTCCTCTCTTTTTTTATACTATGTCATTTATTTTTCACTTTCTATAATTCCATATGCCATTGCTATATTTGTTGGTATAATATATTTTGCATCTATCGCTTCTGCAACCACCAATGTAAAAGCACACATTGCCCTTGTAGCGTACCACCAGTCTGGATCTTTAACTTTTTGTCTTATTTCGTCTAAAGAAATTGACTTATAATATCTTTCTGTTTCTTTTTTTCTTGTTTCTATATCCATCATAATTGGTGAGACACTGTCTTTATACAAAGTATTTTCTTCATATTTTATTCCTGAACATCTAGCAAATTTTTCATGTCCTCCACCTGCTAATATTAATATGTCTGCTTTTTGTTTTGGTAAATTTAATCTTTCTTTTATATATTCTTTTACTGTTTCTACATCAGTTGTCGCATAGTTTTCTGCTAAATCTGGAAACTCTTGCATTACATCTATAACTCCAATTTTTGTGTTAGAACTTTCTTTTATTTTTTTATCATATATTGCAATTTCAGTGGAACCTCCTCCACCAATAAAAACACATACTTTATCTTTTACAAATCTTGTTGCTCCTAAAACTGTTAATCTATTTTCTTCTTCTTGTGATATTATATTAAAGTAATATTCTGTTTCATTTTTGAATCTTTCTAGAAATTTTTCTTTTTCTTCTTTGTCTAGAGTTCTAAAAATACTTGTACCACATACATATATATCTTTTGAAATGCATTTTAAATCATTTATTTTTCTTATTAATTCTTTTATATCATCTTCCATTAAATGGTGGTTTTCGTTGTAGTGCTTTTTAAATTGTATTGTAATTTCATCTAATCTCTCTATATTATGACCATTGTATCTGTCTATCTTTACACATGTTGAACCTACTTCTATAATTATTTTATTCATTTATTTCACCTCTATGTTTAATTATATCTTATATATCTATAAATTTCTCCCCAATTGTTTACTTCTTTGATGTACTCATTTTCTTCTAATTTCATCAAGTTTGTATCTCTAAAATATAATGTTTTTACCTCATTATCTGCTAGCTTTTTTATTATTTTCCAATCATCATCAATCATAATGTCTACTTTTTCATTTTTACAAATTTCTAATTTGTCTTCAACATTCCAATAATATTTATCAAACTTAATATTATTTTCTTCTAATAATCTTATTGCATCATATTTCATTTCTTTTATAAAACCACCTCTTGCAGTAATAACTACAAATTGGTGTCCTTGTTCTTTTAATAAATTGTATATGCCTACAAATCCTGACATTAAATTACTTTCTTTTGATACTGTCATGAAATATTTTTCAATAAATTCTTTTTCTTGCTCATTTGTCCAATTATATCTAGCTTGAAATTTTGGTTCTTTTTTATTTATTAGATTGTTTCCTTTTAAAATATCTATATCAAAGATTTCTTCATAGGTCCTAAATGTTGTTTCACTATCTATAACTACTCCATCTAAATCTATTCCTATTTTCATAAATGTTTCCTCCGTTATTTTCTTTTATTTATCTTGTTGTTTCTTCTTTTTGTGTTAACTCTCCACTGAATCCATACACTTGCTTACATAATGGTGATTTTCTTTTTCCTTCATGTATAACTACTTTTTCCAAATCCTCATATATACTATGTAATTTTATACCGTACTTTTCCATTTTCTCTACGCTCATTTCTTTAAACGCTGGACATGGTAGTATTGTTCCATCATATTTTATATCTAATTTTTCAGTTCCTGCTGTGCATAAATGTGATATTTTTCCATTTAATGGAATTTCAATTCTTATATTACCGCTATAATTTTCTTTTTCTTTTTTTAATATTTCACCAAATTCTCTTAACTCTGTTTCATTTAACATCAACTCTTGTTTATTTTCTAATCCTCTACCTTGTGGTACAAAATTTAAAATACTAATATTTTTTACTTTTGCCATTTCTAAACATTCTATTATATCTGGAAATTGCTTATAATTTGGCTTCATAGGAATAAAATGAACGTCAACATTTAATCCAACAATACTTGCTCTAATCAAAGAATCCATTAGATATGTATTTAATGCTTTTCTTCCCATCAACTTGTTATCAATACATTCATCTAACGCTTGCCAATCAAATACAATTTTATCTACTCCCAATTCTTTTATCTTTTCTAGTTCTTGCTTTGTTAGTGAGGTGAATTCTCCTGGATTCAACATTCTTTCATAATATGCCTTTACATTTCTTTTTACTCTTTCATTCCACGGTTCATGTTCTTCTATTTCTTCTAAATCTTGATTGCATTTATTTTTTATATATTCTATCATTTCTGCTGGTATTGCAGAAGTTCTTTTTATTCCACTAGTGAATATAACTGTTCTAATCCTATTGTCTTTGCAAAACTTTATCATTTCAAATAAATCTGGATGTAGAAATGGTTCTCCACCTGAAATTGATATTTCTTCAATTCCACCATGAGTAATAAAATACATAACTGTTTTCTTAAAATCTTCTAATGTTATTATTGTTTTTTTGTCTTTTGAGGAATTGGAAGAACAAAATTTGCACTTATTAGGGCATGTTTGTATTACTTCAAAACATAAATCTTTTAACATATATATTCCTTCTTTTATTAGTATTTTTATTTTCAATTATATATATTATAATTATTTTTATAAATTTTTCTAGTATTCATCAAAAAGTTGCAATTCTTTACTTGGTACAACTTGCGTAATGTTTTTAAGTTCTTTTTCGTTTAATATCAAACTTTCATTTATAGTAAAATTAAGCCAATCTGAATTCCACAATTTAGTATTGAACTTATATAACTTTTGACAAAGAATTGAATTATAACTTCTTTTTGGTTTATATGTAATTGTTATTCTTTGTAGCCAAATACTTAAATAGTCTGTATTAGGAATTTTAGAAAATTTATTTTCTATTAATGTATAATATGTTCTATATCTTTTTTCTTTTCAAATGACAATAATTTACTTAAAATAGCAACACAAACATAGTATGTTTTTGTATTGGTATACATTATATCTATTATAATACTAATTATTGTTCTATTATCGGAAGGCCTATTTTCTTTATTTTCTATTTCATTTTTATATAAATTGTTCAATAATGTAATTAATCTTCCGCTATTTGGAAATTGTAAAGCAAAATTTCTAATTTGTAATACATTTTTTTGCAGACTAATATCATCATCATACTTAAAGTCAATTACTTCTAGTTTATCCCTTTTTATGGATTTAGATATTACATCATCAGATATTAATGTTTTTTGAGTATTTAATCTCATATTTAATACTGCTAATTCTTCTGAAATTATTTTTAATATTTCATTCAATTCATCTCTATTGTTTGAAAATACACGATAATCGTCCCTATATCTTAGTATTTTATAATCACATATGTTTTTTTCTTTCAATCTGGAAGAAATTAATGTATCCCCATACCCCAAAACAATTTCTGCAATAAAATCCATAATAGTACTTCCCTGTGGTATCCCATTTGTTTGTCCATTACACATATCTCTAATTATTTTGTCGACCTTATTACCTAATAGCTCTTTGTTATCTTTTTCCTTTTTTGCTATATTTTTGCCATGTAATGCCCAAGAAATTGAATGTGTATAAATTGATCCATAACAATCAACAACATCAGTTATTCCAATGTATTCATACTCTAGTGATAATTTTATTGAATTTTGTTCTAATTCACTCCACCATCTATTTATTGTTGCCCCTTTATCTTTATCTTTAGAGGATGATTCTACCAAATCACTACAACAAACTATATTTAAATCTTGTTTAAACTCTTTGAATTTATTTTTTATAATGTTCCAATTTTTCTCATTTGTTATTACATTAACTAAATTTACATATAATGCAGGATGAATTAATTGAAACATTCTCCATGCATATTTTCCATCCTTGTTATGGTAGAATTTATAGTTGACATCATCATATTTATCTGGTGTCATCATTTTTTTATTTTTATAAAAATCAGACAATTTTTTTTCTTGTATTTTTTTATCTATTTTCTTTAACAAATCTGTAAAATCAAAATATTTTGGTAATTCCAAACTAAAATAACTAGTATTCTTCATAAAGTATTTTTTAGCCCTATCTGGTGTCATATCTAAGATTTTTTTCAATGTTACATCTCCCTACTATCTTTTATTTGTATTTTATTTATATTTATATTTTTGCTTTTAAGTGATTTAATATTTGATTGCCACTTTCAGTATCAATTAATAAATAATTTCCTTGATTATTTTCAATCAATGCACTCAAACTATAACAATTTATCATTATTCCACTACCAGTTCCTAAAAGGATAATCTTTTCCATTTTATTTTCCTCCTTCTTTCATTTAATCATTTAAAATGTTTACAATATTAATGGGCGCAACTATTTTTTTCTTTTGATTTATTACTGCTGTTTTAACATAATTTCCTCTTAGTATACTATCCATTTTACTTACTATTTGATCATACTCAAACCATTTAACATCTAAAATTTCTTTCTTATCAAATTCAATACTTTCTTTAATTAATTTAGCATTAAAAACTATCATTACAAGTAAATCATCTTCTAATATTCTATTAGCTATATAGCAAACTCCATTTAGTTCAACATCACATCCTGTTTCTTCTTTGATTTCTCTAATTGCTCCTTGTTCCAAACTTTCATTAAATTCTAAATGTCCTGCTGGTAAACTCCATTTTTTATAGCATTTTTTCTTTGCTTCTTGTACTAATAAATATTTTCCATCTTTCTCTATAATTCCACCTACTATTACTTTCATTTATTTACCTCCATAACTATATTTTTCTTATAGTTTTATCTATTAAAAATTTCTCTCCAATCTAATTTTACAATATCTTTTATTTTTAAATCATTCTTTCTCATATATTCTTTTACTTTTAAATATCCATAAACATATCCCGTTCTTACTGGCATATTAGGTATCTTCGTTTTTGCAAACATATAGAAAAAATCATACATCATATTGTTTTTATCTAATTCATTTTGAACAACTTTATCTATGGTTTCTATATTATCTTCTACCCATTTGACTGTCATATTAGGAACGATTGTATAATAGCATTTTTGTTTATTAGGTACTATTTCTTCTGAAAAGTTACATGCTATCCCCTCAGTAATAAACCTTTCTCCAATACACGTTTCAAATATATCATGTTTTATTTCTTTTTCTCTAATCCAATGTGTGTATTCATGAGCGAGTAGCATTTTTATATTTTCTTCTAACCCTAAAGTTGATTCTAATAGTATAACAGTAACATCTTCATTTTGATACTTTGTAGAGTATATTGTAGTAGTGTATAATCCTATAATTACATATATTTTCTTATTAATATTCTTATAATCTAATATTTTTCCTAGTTCATATATTATATCATCCAAAAGTTTTTTCAAATTGATACCTTTTAAATTAGAAATTGTATTTAGCAATGTGTTTTTGTATTCACTATCTTTTATTATATCTTTCATTTTATTTCTTTCTATTTTCTTTTGCAAAAAGTATATCTCGTTTAAAATCTTATAATTATTATTAACATAATTTTTTATTGATTTTTCAATGTCATTTGTATTTTCATATTCTTCAAAAAAATTTTCACATAAAAGATAATAATTCATCTTACACCTCCATATACCATTGTTTTAAAAATACACATTTGTTGTTTTCATTTAATTTTATTTGATATATCATGCCATATGATATTGTACCTTTCAAAATAAAATTTAACAACCTATAATCCATTTTTCCAAAATTTTTCTATCTCTTAATACAACAAATTTTGTAGAATATACAGAACCGTATTTTGAAGCAATTAATTCATTATAAGACTTTGTTATAAGCTTTATTGCATTTTCAGGAGTTTCCCATAGTAATTTTGCTCCTTCTTCCTTTTCTTTTTGTGTTACATGTAATTGCTTAGTATCTTTTAAAACTTTTCCTACGAAAATATAAGAAATTTGTTTAAAATTATTTAATGATTTATATTCTTCTGCTGTTCCTAGGCATTCTAAAATCTCTATTTCACAACCAGTTTCTTCTAATACCTCTCTTCTGAATACTTCTTCTGGTTTTTCTTCACCTTCTAATCCTCCGCCAGGTAATTTATACTCATTTTTGCTACTTTTATTGAATATTGCAATTTTTCCGTCTTCTCTTATAACTATTCCTCTTGCACCTATTCTTAATTGTGGATTTGTCATTTCTACAGGTGTTTCTCCTATATCTCTGTCTGTTATTTTGCATATTAATTCTTTTTTCAAATTTTTACCTCCTATAACTATTAACAATCTTATCGCATCATCCTTCATATCTTTTATAAAACAACTTTTTACTGTAATGATTATAAATTCCTTTTTCTCGTTTGTCTGTACAACTATTTGATTAATGCCAAAATTAAAACGCATATAAATATTCCTAATATCATTAAATATTTTTTTAATGTTATCTTTTCTTTTAATATAAACCTTGATGCCATAATTGTAATTGCAATAGAACTTGTACTTATTACAGAAATTACAGATACATTCCCATCTAATAATGAAATCCTATCAAAAATTGATGACGATGCATCTAATAATGATTGTAAAATAAAAAATTTTTTAGTGTTTATTTTTCTAATATCTATATAATTCCATTGTTTTGTTATTAAGCAATATATCAATATACCTATAATCGTTATTACTGCATAATTAAATACAACATATACTGGATTTTGATATTCTGTAACATATATTTTATTTATGAAATTTGATATACCATTAAATATTACAAATCCATAAGAATACAAAATTGCTTTTTGTTCAAGCTTTTTATCTATTTTTTCTTTATTATTTTTACTTTTTGCTACTAACATAGACAATATTACTAAAATAATTGAAATTATTAACTGTAATATTGTACAATTTTCTTTAAGTATAACAATACCTAATAAAAATGTTACTACAACTTTAGCTTTTTGTATTGAAGATGTTATTGCAACTTTACCATATTTTGTTGCAGAAATTGCACAATAAAATCCTATAGATTGAATTATAATTCCTGGTAGCATTTTCAATATATCGACAATCTTTAAATTTGTAATAAATTCTGGATTAGTAATTAAACTAATTAAAATCATAATAGAATGATACAAAAATAACCCCATTATTGCTATACGTTTTGGTTCATTATTAGAACACTTTTTCAAAGCTATTGGAATAAATCCACTAATAATTGTTGATAGTAAACACCAATATAACCACATTTTTTTCTCCTAATTTTCATATATATCATCATTTATTTTTAGTACCATTTTTCTATAATGTGTTTTAAATCCTAATCTTTTATATAAATCTCTTGCAATGTTTTCACCAATTACTTCTAATGACATATCCTTATTTTGTTCTTTTGCCATATCAATAATTTGATTTAATGCTATTGTTCCAATTCCATTGTTTCTATACTTATCACTTATAAAAAATCTATATAAATAGATTTCTTTTTCATAATTCTTTATTCCAATAAATCCCACCATTTTATCTTTAAACATAATCTTAAAATACTCTTCATTTTCTTGAAATTTTAGTTCTTCAGGTTTTATTATCCTTAATTGATATATTGGATCAACAGTATTATGGTGTTTCCATTCTTCTATAATCCATTCTCTAAAAAAGTCATTATTTTCTTTTTCTAGTTTAACATCTAAATTATTCATTTTACTACCTCTATCTGTTTTATTCTATATTTTTTCAAACTGTAGCTTTGTTTCCTTATGTATATTTGAATATCCTATTCCATATTTAATTGAAAAGATTTTCCATCATAATAACTATATATTTGAATTTCTTTGGTTTTACTGTCAAATAAAAATGTTGCTACAGTAGGATATTTATCTTCGTTAATTTTTCTATATATATACTCATTTTTACTCTTATTGAATTGTAAAATATTTTTTACGTCTTTTATACTAGTTTTTTTAATATTTATCTTATTTAATAATTTATTTCCTATATCTAATCTAGTTAATGTTGAATCCGTTTTTATGCATATATTGTCATTCATATTTGGATGAATAATATGATTTGTGTGTATATATTTTTCTTTAATTTCTAAAACATCAAATTTGTCTAAAGCTTTTTCTATTGAATATGCTTTATTTTTGTTACTATCTATAATATTTAAACTAAATGCTGAAGCACAATCCTTTACATTAATTTTTTCAATTACCTCTTCTATACTACCACATTGTACAATATCTCTTAGAATAAACCATACAGGTATACCAGTTTCATTGTTTTTATTTATTCTTACTGTATTAACACTATATACTATTCCTTTATTATTCCAACCAAATGTAGTACCTTGTGGGCAGTTATAGGTTGAAAGTTCATAAAAATATCCATTGTTATTGTTATATTTTGCTAAAGCCATTTCATCTAAATTTTCTGATAAGTCTTCATTATGTCCTGATACTATATGTGTATCATCTATTTTTACAATAACGTCCGTGCATGATTCTCTTGAAGAATATGTTTCAAAACAAATATTTAATAGATATTCATCTCTGTTAATATTAAATCCATCAGCTCTTCCATATGTTTCGGCTAAATAACTAGGATATTTGATTTCTAATTTTTCTTTTACTTTTTCTAAATTTTTTCTGACTTTTTCGTTTTTTAGTAACTCTTTAAAATATGTAAAGTCATTTTTTATTGTATTAGTAAATAATTGCGAAAATTGTATTCCTAATTCATATCCTTTTCCATTTATATTTGCTATCTTCAAATCTCTCATTATTTTATTTTTCTCTCCTTATTAAGTTTCTATCTTTGTTTCATTTGTAACACTGCCACGCACTCCACATGCCATGTATATCGATGGTTGCAATGATTTTTTAAAGTTGCATATTCACTATTGAGTGGTATTGTCAGAGTTTAGTTCTACCTTAACTCTAATTTTAGTTTCTAATTTTTTCCTTAAACTTCCATCAGCTTGCTTTTCAAAAGACACATAATTTTGCCAACTATAAAAATCCAAAATAAGATTTTCTTTATTTAATATATTTTCAATAACCTTGCTTTCAATTTTGTCTTTGACATTTTCGATTCCACTTTTTACTATAAATCTTATTACATATGGATCTTTATTTCCATTTGAGTCATAATCGCCTATAACGACCTTATAAATTAATGCTTCGAATATATCCTTATCAAACACTCTAATATCTTTTGCTTCTTTATCAAACACTTTTCTAATTTTTTCAACACCAAAATCAAAACTATTCTCATCGTCAAGTTGGCATTTGAATAGTTCTTGATCTTTTTCAATCTTTTTAATCTTCTTATTTAATTCTATTTTCTTTTTATTAAATGTTTCCTTGTCTATTGTACCATCAATCATTAAATTTATCAATGAATTTATCTTATTTTCAATCCCCTGCTTTTTTACTTCTAATTTTTGTAATATACTTTTTGTGTTATTTTCTCTTAAAAAGCCATCTATTCTATTTAAAAAGTTATTTATTACTTCTTTGTTATCTTGGCACAACAGCTCATAAGCTTCGATAAAACAATCTTCAATTACTTTTTCTCTTATTGCTTTTGTTTCAGGACAAAATTTTTTACCATTTTTTACATAGTTCATACACTGCCATACTTTTGTTTCATGTTTTGTATTTTTATATAAATTTCTTCTTACAAATACACTACCACAAAAACCACAAAAAATTCTGCTGCTAAATGTATATTTTCTACTGTAATTTCCTTTTCTTCTTCCAGTTTCAACTGCTCCGGATCTTTTTTCTAATATCTTTTGTGCTTTTTCATATGTTTCAGCTGATACTATTGCTTCATGATTATTTTCTATATAATATTTATCTTCTTCGCCCTTATTAACCATTCTTTTATGAGTAATTGGGTCTATTGTAAATGTCTTTCCTTGTAGTACATCGCCTTTGTATTTTTCATTTTTTATAATTCCTCTAATTGTTGACTCTGCCCATTTTTCTCCACCTTTAGGTGGAATAAATCCAGCTTCAGTAAGTTCTCTTGCTATAATTGTAGAACCTGCTCCCTCACAATATCTATTAAAAATTTGTCTTACAATTTCTGCCTCATCTTGTTGTATTTTAATTTCATGGCTATCTTTATCATAATCATATCCCAAGCAATGTTTAAATCCTACAATTTCCCCCCTTTCTTTTTTCATTTTTAATCCTAACTTAACATTTCCTGAAATACTTTCACTTTCTTGTTGAGCAATTGAACTTAATATTGTAAGTAAAAACTCTCCAGACATTTCTAATGTATTTATATTCTCTTTTTCAAATATTACTGCTATCTTTCTCTCTTTCAATTTTCTTACATATTTTAATGTATCAAGTGTATTACGAGCAAATCTTGAAATAGACTTTGTTATTATAACATCAAACTTTCCTTCCATTGCGTCTGTGATCATTCTCATAAATTCATTTCTTTTATAATCTAATGTGCCTGTAATCGCCTCATCCGCATAAATTCCAGCAAATACCCATAGTGAATTAGAATTAATTTTTTCATCATAATATTTTTTTTGAGATTCATAACTATTTATTTGTTCTTCATCTCCTGTACTTACTCTACAATAAGCACATACCCTTAATCTATCAGTTATTACTTTTCCTGTCCTTCTGTCTAACTTTCCATCAATTTTCTTGATTACTTTTACTTGCATATCAATCTCCTAACCCAACTGATATATTTTCCAGTTGATATGTTAACTCTGTTGTAATATTAAGTCAAATCATTTCAAAAAATTTTATATTCTTTTATAATTTTATCTTTTAAATAATAATATGAATTTTCAGTTATAACATTTTTTTCTAATGCTTCTTTTAAAAGATTTAATTCTATTGTACCTTTTATATAGCCATTACTATTATTAGTGTTGTTTACTAATATTTTTACAAGCATTATAAGTTCCTCCTTTAATAACTTTTCCAGTTTATTTTTTTAGGCACATCAAAACCAGTTACTATTCCCTTTTTCAAATAATATGATTTTGTCTTATCATTATATTTATAAATAGAAGAATTCCAATTTCTAAATGCTCGATTGCTAATATTTTTTCCCCCAGATAATTCTCTACTTGCCTGTATATGCATTTGCTTTAATTTTTCATATTCAGTATTCATATTTAATTTTCTTTTATTTTTTATATAGTCAATTGTTTTTTGTCTATGCCTATTTTGTGATAATAGTTTTCTTTTTTCTTTTTCTTCTTTATATCTACTATCTTCTAGCAAAACCTTGCTGACATATTTATTTGAAATTTCTAATGTTTCAGCAATTTCTTTTTGATTATATTTACATTCAAAATATAATTTTTTTATCGCCTCTTGTCTATTCATACACACTCCTAATTAGTAGATTTTTTGCTAACAAATTTTAAATATGAAGAAACTAATAGAGCTTATATTAAAACTCTATTTAATTTCTAAATCTTCCATTGCTTTTTTAAAATTTTGTTCACTTAATTTTTTTACAGTTTTATATCTTTTATTTCTTTCTAATATTTCTATGATCTCTCTAGCAAATATTCCTAAACTGAAAGAGATTATAGAAAAAATCAAATATTTTAGCATTTTATTTTTTCTCCTTTTTCTCTTTCATTATTATATTAGCTAATCTCTTTACTTCTGTATTTCCAAATTTTTCATAAAACATTGTTACTTCTTCTTTTATTGACTTGGCTGTTATGTCTGTATTGCTATTTTTTAATGTATGGAATGCCAACTGTGCATAAGCAGTAATAAGTTCTATTTCCGTTTTAGAATTATTTTTGCTTATTACATCTTTTGTTTTACTAAAATTTTTAGTTTCTTTTAAATTCTTTACTTCTGCAACTTGATTTGTATTTTCTTTTTCATCCATATTGTTACCTCCTTCTAATATTAGGAGTCCTATTTTTTTTATTCGATGTTGCATTTTTTATAATTTTTTTCTATTTTTTGTTAAAGTTTTATAAATCATATATTTTATTTCTTGCATTAAGTCTTCATCAATTCCATTCCTTAGTCTACTCATACTTGTAATTAGTGGATTATAATCATCTAAAATTTTCAATATTTCTACATCATCTAAATTAAAGTTATTAAACATTGTTTTTTCCTCCTAGTAATTTTTTTGTAATCTTTTCTTGTGCCTTATTTCTTATTCTCCATATTGTTGTTCTTTCTACATTCATTTCTTTTGCTATTTGCTTTATACTTTTTTCTTCTTTATATAAAGCAAAAAGCACCATCTTTTCTTTTCCAGACAATGCTTTCGCTACATTATATAATTTTTCATCACAAAAAAGTCTCTCGAATTCAAGAGCGGACTTTAACTCATCGACACATTTATTAAGAACAGCATCAAATAAACTGCTACTTTCCATATCCTCACAAATATCCAAATTGATTTCTTTACTGTTTAAATATTCATAATTATTTTTTATGTATTTTTTTCTAACATTTATAATCAACTTTTTTAAATATGATTTTTCTTCTTTTGATAATTCTTCTTGTAAATAATTTTTTCTTTCCATTTATTATCTCTCCAATTTCTAAAAATTGGACAAATATCTAAAAGAGAAAGAAAAACAAATATTAATTTACTTTTTTCTTATTCTTTATGGTTTACTTTTACATATTTTTATCACTCCTAACAAATAATCTTTAATTGATATAAAAAATCTCTTGTACTTTATTATTTTTTCTAATGTATTATTTTTCTAACTCTTAAAGACTATTTGTCCTATTGGAGATTATACTTATTAATATTAATCCATTGTAAAAACGGCGATAAATGGCTAATAAACGGCGAAAAATGGTTAAAATTATTCTTAATCAGTTATATTTTTAGTTTTATTTGTAAAAATCTTCCATTTTATATTGTGTTTACATAATTTAAGTGATATAATATTGTTGATTTATAAAATTGTTAGGAGAAGTTATCATGGTAAAGATTCTTGCAGTCATTCAAAATATTGAGCAAAATTCTCAACTTTGCCAATACCTTACACAAGATAACAATATTGATTTTAAAATTACTAGTGATGAAGTTTCTGTTTTGAAACAGTATTATGATTTTAGACCTGACCTTTTTATATTGGACACCAGTTTTAAAAATATAAAATATAGTGATGTAATCAACGAGCTTTCATTAGATGATACTGAACAATTTAAATGTAATACTATATTACTTTATAACTCTACTGCTGAATTATTAAATCTTGCAAATTGGTCTAAAATATATAAAATATTTTTAAAACCTACAGATTATAAAAATATTTTAAAAGCTATATATGAAATGTCTAATTACACTTTAGAAAGAAAAATTGATAGGCTATTTTTAAAGTTACATATTCCATTAGAAAGTAGCCCTTCAAATCGTGTTAGAAAAACATTAATTAAATGTTGTAATTCGCCTAATTTACTTGGCAATTTAAACACTTTATTTAATACAGTTGGCAAGGAACTTGGAACAACCGGTGAAGGTATTCGTTCTTCTTTTAGAACTGCATTAAAGCCTTTAAATGAATTTAAAGATAAAGAAGATTTGCCTTTTGCAATTTATAAATTCTTTCCAAAAGGCGAAGAAGTTACCCCAAAATTATTTTTAGATATTAGCATATATTATTTGAAAAACACAAAAAAATAACAGATAAGTTTTAGTATGATCAAAAACTTATCTGTTATTTTTTATTTATTATTTTTATAATCATTATATTGATTAATAATATCCACTACACTATTACTTATGTTATCTGAACTTGATATTACTGAATTTAACTTTCTTCCTATAATATCATACATCTCATCTATTTCATTTTCTTGTACCTTATTATCTATTATCATATTGAATATAGGAATATTATTTTCTAATTTTTCTTTTGAAGATTTTACAAGATCTAATCCGTTCATATTATCCATAGCATATTTTGTAAATATCATTTCTGGTTTTAAATCTACAATTTTATGATATGTTTCTGTTCCATCTTTTGCTGTACCAACTATATCAACAAAATCAAGTTTTTTTATTGCATCAACTATCTTGTTTGTTATATTTATATCATTATGTGCAATTAAAGTTCTAATTTTTCCATTTGAATATATTTTATCAAAATCTATTATTTCTTCTTTTAAAGCATTTCCAAAATAATGATCCTTTCCATTTTGTGTTTGAATTATATCTGCATTTGGAACAATTACTATACTTTTTTCAAATTCACTTTGTTTTTTATATTCTACAGTTTTGATATTCTCAAATTTTCTTAATCTTTTTACACTATTTTCTAATTCTTTTTCTTCTATTTCAAATAGTTTTTCATTTTTTTCTGCCCTTTCTCTAATAGGCATAAACTTCAAAAATTTCCATTTTTCTATTTGATAGTTATTTAAAAATTCTCCTAATTCATCTAATTTATCAACATTAAGCCTGCTAACAACCGTGTTTATTCTTACTTTTATATTCTTGTTTTTAGTTTTTTCTAAAAGATTTTTTATAATATCTAAATGATTATTTTCTTTACCTAATGCTAAATTGATATCATTTTCAATTGAATCAATAGATAAATTGATTTCATCAAGTGTATTTAAAATATCTTCTACATATTCGTTATCGTTCTTTGATAAGTAAATTCCGT
>ERZ840057.351-NODE-351-length-50458-cov-16.029760_pt1 | contig 50458 bp, 74 predicted proteins | sample MGYA00519907_ERZ840057 | MGnify/ENA primary metagenome ERZ840057 (study PRJEB31850, sample SAMEA3708862) | human gut metagenome | biome: human gut; feature: human-associated habitat; material: faeces | place: China | collected 2014 ...
AATTAAAATATAGACTTTTTAAATTATAGGTTATATAAATAATAACAAATTTAATTTGAAGATTATTTCATTTTAAATGAGTTCTTTGAAATATGAATCCATGGTTTCGGTGGAGTTAAGGATAAAGCAGTGATGTAATAAAAATCAACAGTAGACATGTTGGTTGATGTTTATGAATAATGAGCATTCTACAGAAAACCAAACATAAATAACCTGTTTGAATGGGAAATCAAGGGAAAACTTTCTGAGATGAAGTTCAAATACATTGGAAGTGAAATATGCAACTGATGTGAGTAGTAATACAATAGGTTTATGTTTATGGATATTCGGTGATCGGAATACCAATTCCCAGTGCTGATATTAATTGTTATAATGAATCTTATATGGATTATAAACCAAATAATTCATGCAAGCTGGTAACTTGTTCAGAAATGGTAAGATTACTACTGAAATATGTAGTTAAGTTATAAGAGTAGAATTATGATTGTATGGTGCAATGTAAATTCAGAAAGGCGATTTAGTGGGTTCTTCTCAAAAGGAAGAAATGCTATTGGTCGCACCTCGTCTTTCAAGTCTAATCAAATATAATATATAAAGAATAATAATATTAGGATTACATTATTTAAGTATATAAATTATACAAAAGCAAAAGTGTGCGACACTTGGTGGTTAAAATACCCTTATTCTACTGAAATATGTAGACATGATTCGAGTACCGCAAGGAAAGACATGAGAATAGTAAAAGTAGTATCGTGCTAAATGTGGGGACACATTGAATCCTTCCAAGGAAGTTGGTATGAAATGAATTTCTATGAAACCTATCAAGTAAGAGTTTACGATTTTTTACAAAAGTCGTGGGTATGCTCTCAACCTCTTAGAAATAAGAGTTGTGTGAACATGTAACTCCAACGTTACAGCATAGAGAGTCGGTGTTGGTCAAGTTCTCAGCCATTTGTCCTCATGGACATAACAAAGTTCAGTATGAACATTCATTATAACGAGCAAATGTTAAAGTGAATCATAAGGGGCAGAACCTTATGTTTGTACATTTTTTTATAAAGGCAGTCCTTAAAAATAGAATAGAATTTCTTAAGGATTTTTCATAAGCATTGATGTTATTAAATTGTGAAATTTGATAACATCTTTTTTAATTTAAATTATAATAAAATGAAAAATAAAATGAGTAATACATTAACAAATAACCAGATAAATTCATTAAAAGATACAATTAATGATTTATCAGATAATATTTCAACAATAACATTACAAAATCCAGATTTATCTAATATGGAAATTACATCTACATATGATGTAGCAGACTATGCAGTAAGAATGACAATTGCATATATGCTGAAATATGGATTATTAGATATAGATAATTTCATTAATTTACATGAGTTATCTGAAGATGAAATAATTGAATTGAATAAAGAATTAAACAAGTAAAAAATAAAGGTGATATAAGTTATTGAATTCTTATATCACCTTTATTCATTTTAAATCTTTATTAAAGAATGGATTATCTTTCATAATATTAATAATATTAATTTTTTCATTACATATATCTTTAAAATTAATTACATCATTCTAGTCTAAATTAAACCATTCACCTTCAGAACGTTTTGAATCAAATGTTTTATGTAACATAGATTCTAACCTAAATGGATATTCACTATATACAGAATGAACTATATGTAATTTTGATGAATTTCCTGTCTATAACTATTTCAACCGTTTCTATGCTAAATCCCTTGTTACACCAATTTTATAACAATTCTAATCAGGGTTACAAATAAGATATACAAAACCTGCCATTATATTAAACAAAATCAATTTAATGTTATATAAAAAATATACAATAATGTTTTTATACTATGATAAAGTTGAAGAATAATAAGACAAAATTTATATATACAAAAAGTGCTGGTTATATTAATATTTCATGTATAGTACGTTTTTATCTTGATAGATATGATAATTCTTACCATATAGATACTTGTAATACTTTGAATACTGCACATTCATGCTCAGTTGTTAAATATGATATATCAAAAGATGAATATAAAAAATTAGAAGATATGTTTAAAAAATAATATATGAAGATATATACGAGTTATTTTGGGAATCTAAAGAAATTAAAAGAGAATAATATAGTTCCAATAGGAATATGCTGTTATCCACCAAAAGATTTTCATGGATCTAATTTAATAGCAATTGCTCCTACACCTGATATATTAAATAACTGTAGATCTAATCATCAAGAATTCAGAAAACGATATAAAAATGAAGTTTTATCTTTATTTAAAGATCCATCTATATTTGTAGATAGAATTAAATTTATATCTAATGGAAATGACTGTGCATTATGTTGTTTTGAAAAACCAGATGAATTTTGTCATAGACATTTAATTGCAGAATGGTTAAATGAAACATTGAAATTAAATGTAACTGAATATTCTAAAACAGATGAAGTAAAAATTAATCCGTTATTTTAAATGGAAGATAAAGAAACATTTGAGAGATATAAGTATAATATGGAAATATTAGATATACTGAAGAAATATCTCACTACATATAAAAATATGAGGTTTTCACAAGCATTATACAATCTTAATATCATTAGTGATGATACAAAAGATTATTTTTATTATACAGAACCTAAACATATCTTAAGACGAATGAAAGAAAAATAATTTTTTTAATTATATGACATATGATGAAAATAGAAAATATTTTATTGATAATGCAGCAACATTAATTAATAAATCGATTCTAAATTATTATGAAGATAAATTGAAAAATGTTCATATTAATTATGATATTAAAGAAACATTACATAGATTATATATGTGTTTATCATCTTTATATAAAGAAGAATTAGGTGATATGAATATACAAGATTTAATGTATGATATTTTAGATAAGACACATTTTAAATTAGAATTAAATGCTGATACATTTATTTCATATCAGATGATGTTTATTAATAAATTATTTAATGATTATCTTGATAAGAAGTTTAATATATGTAAGACATTTGGTTTGAAATCATTGGGAACTATTGTACATGAAGGAAAATACTGTTATGGTCCTGTATTTTTTGAATTGAAAAATAAAGGTATATGCGGTTATCATGGTTCAGCATTAAATGAAAATACATATGAGTTATCTGTAATGTTAATTATAAATTCTATCAGAAATGATACAATATCTAATATTAATTTTAAAACTAAAGATACTTATAGTTATTTGAAAGAAACAGATATTAATACTATAAAGAAAGAAAAAGAGATGTTAGAAGAATTTGAAATAAATGCTGAAATATTAAGAGAACAACTCGCTAAATTTATTTGTGATATTAATAATGAATATTGTTTAGGTTTAGTCTTGACTAATTTATAATGATTTAAAATATGAATATAGAAAAATTAAAAAATATTGCTGATTATAAATCAAGAGTTTCACTTATATCTTTATTTGGTGATGATAAAATTTCAGAAGATATAGAAACAGATATACCAGATAAATTAAAGAAGTTACATGAACATATGAAATCATTATATACAAAAGGTTATTTAGATTGTATGAGAAATGCAACTATAGGAATGTCTATGGATAATGAATAATTAGATTTATATTTTTTATTTATGAAAAATATATGTATCTTTGTATTGTAAATAAAATTAGAAAAGAATAATGAAAAAAAGAGAAATTATATTAACAAGAGGAATTCAAGCTTCTGGGAAGTCAACTTATGCAGAACATTGGGCAAAGGAAAAACCAACAGAACGAATTAGAATTAATTGGGATTCTCTTAGAAATATGTTTGGACAGTATTGGGTAGAAGAGAGGGAAAAATTAAATATTATTAAAGAAATGACAGATGCATTTTTTAAATCATCAATGGAAAATGGTTTAAATATTATTATGGATAATATGAACCTTAATCCAAAGGGATGGAAAGAAATGCAGGATAGAATTGATAATTATAATAATACACATACTAAATATCAATATGAACTTGTATTTAAAGATTTCTTTGATGTTTCAGTTGAAGAGTGTATTAGACGAGATTCTATGAGACCAAATCCTATTGGCGAATCTGTTATTAAACGAACATATAGACAATATAGAAATTTTATTGCGACAGAGCTTAATAAGAAGCAATATAACAGTTTTGTTCCATATGATAAGAATAAACAAGATTGTATTCTTGTTGATATGGATGCAACACTTTGTTTTAATTTGCAGGGAAGACCATTTTATGGTAATGGTGCTTCTGATACAATGACAAATGATGTACCATGTGAACAAATTTGTAAGTTAGTTAATAAGTATATTAAAGATGATAATGTAAAAGTTATTATTTTAACAGGTAGAGAAGATACTCCTGATATACGAAAAGCAACTGAAACATGGTTAAAAAATAATTTGGATGGTAATGTAGATATGGTTATTATGAGACCATACAAGAATTTTACAAAGGGTCCAGATTGTAAGTATAACCTATATAAAACATTTATTGAACCATATTATAATGTATTATTTGTTTTGGAAGATTCTTCTAAAGTAGTAAAAATGTGGAGAGAACATGGTATTATGTGTTTGCAGCCAAATGATGGTTCAATGTAATATTTAAATAAAAATTGTTATGGAAAAAGTAGATATAAAGAAAGAATTAGAAAATCTTAATGAAACTTTAACAGAAGGAGTAAATAAGATGAATATTGATGTATATGGAAAGAAATTTGTTGATTTAGCAAATCAATATATCAAAGATAACAAGAAGTATCTAGAATCTATTATTAATACATCTATTGTACTTGATGATATATCAGAAGATAAAAAAGAAACATTCATGCCTTCTTTAATGTCAGATATTAATAATCTTATATCAACTGCTTATTTGGATGGCTTATATCAAGGACATAAATTTAAAGGTGATCCATATGAACTTAGTGATAATAATATTATTGATAAGAACTTTATGATTACCTTTGAATTTGGTGATAATGATTTTGGTGGATATATTGAAGATGCAATTAAAACATGGGTAGATACGTGGAATTCAGTAACTCTTAATATTAAACGTTATAGAGATAGTGATTCAGAACATATGTTAAAATATGAATTTGAAAAACTCGAAAAACTTGAGGATATTACTAATATCTCTAAATTGTTAGCTAATGGTGTTGTTGCATCTATTATTAATAGAAATAATGAATATATAGATACTACATGTTTTAAGGATATTGATTCTTGTATAAAGAATGCAAGAGAGTATGTTGATTATTTGAAATTATTGAATACATCTGAATATCATAAGGGAAGTATTGAAGAGATTACAAACTTTATTCTTACTAAGTATAAAGATATGCAAAGTGAAGATGAAGGTTATGATCTTGAACATACATGGTTGAATGGTGAAGTCCTTATTATAAAAGTAGAAAATGGATATGCATCTGCATGGGTTCAATAAAAATATTGATTTTTTTTCCTTCAATATATTTTTTTAATTCAAAAATAATGTGTATCTTTGTATTGTTATTAAAAACAAAGTGTTCTTTGAAATTTTTTCTTAATTAACATAAACTATTTGTATTTAAGTCTATAAAATATATAGATAATTTAATACAAATAATATGTTAATAATAGGGTGCAGTACATCCGAATTTACGCTTGTGGACTATTTAACTATGGACGAATTAAAAGTAATGATAGAATGAAGCAAGAATTTGAAACTAAATAATTTTGTTTAGATTTCATTATACTGTTATAAATGTTAATACATAATAAATTCTGATGAGTGCTATAAACAACGCTTATTTAAAGTTTTAAATGAGTATGGATAAACCGCATGTTTCGGGAGAACCTATTTTAAATGAGTCCTCATTTAATTAGAAATAAGTTCCATAAAAGAATTTAGTGAATCGTTTATGATAAAGTCCGAGAAAATATTATCATTCTTTTGGTGATTATATTTTCAAGTCGTATAACTTTATCCACTTAATTTAAGTGTCCAATTTAATATTAAGAGATGTATCTTAATTTTGGAGTTAAATTCGTAGGAGTTGTAAGAAACGTTATTTGTCTTACTAGTTTTGTTTGTTTTATGATAAAAGGAGGCATGAAAGATGCACCATAAAAACAAAAAGACTTTATCTGGTAGTGCTTGAGGATAATAGTTATAGCCAATGACATTGAGGCTTAAAGACCCTGATTTCTATATGAAAAGAAATGAATCGGTGATATACAGAGGGTTGTGAATATGGTTATAAAAGCATGATGAAATAAAGTAACTTTAATGTAATATATAGATTATTATATTTTATAATTATAATAAAAAGTCTTTAGAGTAAAAGAAGGTATAAGTGGATTATCACTATAGTTGTAAAGTTCAATTGCAATGAAACTTATGCTATAATAATTTTTCTGCAGTATAGATTAATACAAATGATTAAACTTCATATTTGTAGATTTGGTAAGTAGCAGCAAATTTTTGAAACGCAAATTTATGAAGTTTAATTTTTTTTTTCTTTTTCTGACATTACTAAAATTATATTTAAGATACAATGAGTAATAATTTTAAAGAACAAGCTGCGTATGATTATATGCATGACAATAAAGGTAAAATTAAACCTAAATATAAACGTTCTATTTTAAATAAATGGAGACGTTATAATTGTGAAATTGCAGAAGATCGAGTAATTAGAAATAGAAAGATGGATACTCAGTTTCGTAAAGAAATGAAAGCAGATTTAATAAATTATTATAAAAATGAAACAAGAGACCTTAGTTAAATCACAAGGTAGATATGCTAAAAAACATTATAAAAGAGAAATTATATCTTCTATTTTATATTGTTTATTAAGTAATAAAACAAATAAAAATAATAAGTAATATGAAGGAACATTTTTTGAACTTGTGGGAATCGTAATTATTTCAATTATTTATACTATAATTGGTGCAATCTTTTTTATGATTTGTTGGAATTATGTAATGCCATTTATTTTTGGTCTTCCAAAGATTACATATATTCATGCAATGTGTTTGATGGCTATTTCACGATTACTATTTCCTATTCGTTCATCAAGTAATAAGTAAAGAATTATATAGAGATTAAGATTGTTTATAAATTCTTAATCTCTATTTTTGTTTAATTATTAAATTAAGTTAGTTATATGAAATACGAATATTATGAAATTCCTATAGATAATCTTGGAAATGAAATGGTAACTAATTATATAAAGTTACTACTTAATAAATTACATACATATCAAGATTTTTGTGCAAAAGAAGAAGTAACAATTCAGATAGGTAAAAATACATATACATTTAAATTAGTAAAACGACGTTATTTAAATGTAAATAATGAAGATATTAGATATATACCATTATATCGTTTGGAGTATATTGCAAATGAATGTCCTGTTACTGATTTTTCATCAAAGTATAATATAGAATTAAGAGATTATATTCTTCATAATTATATTGATACCGGTAAAGTAATAAGAGATGTTAACTGTATTTTTTATCAGAATATAACACAAGGTGATAATTCATATGATGATAACTATTTTGATTTTGATGAAACATATATCATGTTAAAGTCAGTAGATATTAAAATGAATAGAGTGTGGATAAATTATGATGAATTTAGATTATGTGGTGATAATTGGGATCATATTAAATATAAATTTATAAACAATCATGATGCAGTTATTACAAAGTCATGGATGAATTCAGAAGAATCTATGGATTTTATTACAAAAAATGATTTGTATAATTATATTAATAAATGTGCAAAAGAAGCAATTTTTAATTTTACAATAAATGTAAATAATACATTAATTAATCTTAAAGATAAATTGAAGTAAATTATGGTAAGTTATGATGATTTAAAAACTTTATATAAACAGTTTTCTGATTTATGTAAAACAGAAGGTACTGAAAGGTATCCAAAAATTTTATTAGATATATTTGGTAGTTATAACTGTGATATATTAACAAATATTCCTGATTATTATATGGATTATAATATAACATTAGGAGATTATATATATGATTCAGAAGATTTATGTTTAGATATTTTTTATTCACTTAATGATTTCTTTGATGATATTATAGATGATTCAAATAAAGATGATAATGAACCAAAAACATATGAGCCTTCTATGTTACATTTAGCATTATCATGTTGTATATCTAAATTTATGTCAACATGTGATGAATTAAATGATAAGTTACCATATATATTTGGCTGTGATATTACAGACACAAAAATATCTGAAATTTTACAGCGTGCAATTCAATTTAGAAATGCAGTTTTAAATATTTTTGCAGATTATGTAGATATTAAAAAACTTATTATTAGACATTTGAATCAGAAATTAGATAAAAAGAAAAAGCAGATTAATAATATATTAGAAACTGTAAAAGAATATCAGAATGAATGTACATTAATTGAAAAACAAATAAAAGAGTATGAAGATATGGTGTGAGTCCTTCAATGGATTTAAAAAATTAATGGAAAAGAATAATTGGAATAATCGCACTTTACCAAATAATGTAGCTATAATTTCTATATGTGAGCCAAATGTTTCAGATGAATATCATATATTTAATTCAGCAGAAAATGTTATTAATTTAGATTTCTATGATATTACTGATTATGATTTAACATATGCATATGGAAATGATATTTCAGAAGAGGAAGCTGAATATGCTAAATCAATTAAAGGTTTATCAGATGAACAAGCATATGAATTATTTAATTTCATAGAAAGAAATTTAGGTAAAGATATTTATGTTCATTGTTCAGCAGGAATTTCAAGGTCACAAGGTGTTGTTAAATTTATATTAGATTGTTATCCTGATATGTATACAGAAACTAATCCTAATAATCCTTGTGATTATCCTAATATTCACGTAACATCATTATTGAAAAATTGTTATAGAAAGAAATATAAAAATATATGGTAAAAACAGATTTTGAAAAGTTTATGATTTCAAATGGTGTAAGTAGTTTATACTTACATGATTATATTAATAAATCTGGTGTTTATAATGGGTATCAAAATCCTACAATTCTTGAAGAGCGTCAACTGAATGTTTCACAGATGGATGTTTTTTCAAGATTAATGATGGATAGAATTATTTTTCTTGGTAATCCAGTAACACCAGATAGTGCAAATATTATTACATCTCAACTGTTATATCTTGACACAACAGATAAAAAGGCAGATATATACCTGTATATAAATTCTCCTGGTGGTGATGTTTATTCAGGACTTGAGATTTATGATACGATGCAACTTATACGACCAGATGTTTCAACTATTTGTGCTGGAATGGCTGCAAGTATGGCGAGTATCTTGTTATGTGCAGGGGCAGAAGGAAAGCGATGTGCATTGAAACATTCACGTGTGATGATCCATCAACCAATGTCGTCTACTGGACCACATACACAAGCTAGTGATATTGAGATTACATGCAAAGAAGTTAATAGACTTAAGAATGAATTATATGATATTATATCTACACATTCAGGACAAACACTTTCACGAATTAAGAAAGATGCTGATAGAGATTTTTGGATGAGTTCAGAAGAGGCTAAATCATACGGAACAAAAGGTATGATTGATAAGATATTAACTAGTAAATAATAAAACTAAAGTCTGTTTATATTGTATAAAATATAAACAGACTTTTTTATTTTATATGAAAAAATAGAAAGATGAATATTTAAATCAGTATCATGAAGATTTAGTATGGATGTCATATAGATATGCAATAGGTAGACATACTATTGCTGCACATCAACATGCATTAAATATAGCAAAATATGAATTTGATAATTTTACAAAAGAGCAAAAGAAACATTTAGTAATTGATGTAAGACAATGCATAGCAGATAATTTAAGATTTGGTGAATATAATTTATCAATAGATTATTCTATAATTCCTGAAGAAAGAAAACCATTAGAATTTTTATTACAATACTTTATTGATAATCCGAATTGGCAAATTACTGGTGATTATAAAGGATTAACAGTATTAAAGGATAATAATGGAAATATTATATACGAAAAGAAAACTTCTACTACATATAATACTTCACATTTGTCTATAATGATATTAGAAGATTTATTGGTATGGATGGATCTTGCAAGTTATTTCGATGAAGATAATTATAAAACATGTAAAGTTGAACATAATGGAAAGATTGAAGAAATAACATATTTTGATAGTTATATATTTTATCAAAGTAAAGATGATAAATTACCATATTGGAAAAAAGTAAAGAAACACGTTAAAGAATATATTAAATATTTAGGAAGTGATTGTTATATACCAGATGATTTAAAAATTATAGAATAATTATATGAAAATATTAGATAAACTATTAAATAATAAACCAAAATTAGATCCAGAAATTGTAACAAAATCAGTTTCGAATATAGATATATTACCAGAATTTGAAGATGTATATCCTTTACAATGGTTATTTACATATGATGATTGGACAGGTAAAACATATGTATATAAATTGAATTCACCATCTACACCATATCTATATGCAAAGATTTTTTTATCACCTGTATCTAAATCTTATATTATACGATTATTTAGTTATATAAGTGATGTTCCTTTAACAGAAGAGAATATTGATAAAGTAAAAAAAGGTGATACAAAATTACAATATGCTATATCGCCAACAGATATGAAAGTATTTGGTCCAAACAATCCTTATGGATTTACATATGAACTTTTAATTAATAAGTTGGTTAAACAATATTTTGAATTAATGGATGCTCGTTAAATTTTTATATTTAAAAATAAATGTGTATCTTTGTATTAATAAAATAGATAAATGGAAAGAATTGATTTAACATTTTATAATAATAGATTTTCTATATATCGCTATATATTTAGTCATATGTGGAATTTCTGTTCAAAGAAACCAGAATATCATAATAGTGATAAAAAAAATGATATATTAAGGTTATTTGAAAAATGCGATGAAATTATAGGATTGGTAGAAAATATTTGTAATAATAAACCAATTCCACATGAACGTTATTATAATAATTTTGAACATTTTGGTGATATGTTACAATTAAAAAATATTTATGGAGAGTTATTAGAATATTTTCCATCATATAATTTTTTGATATTTGAAAATGTATCTAAAAAAGATGTTCAAAAATTAAAGAATGAATTATTGTATATTAATGCACGGTTTATTCTTGATGATAATAAAAGAAATGTATTATTAAATTCAGATAACATAAATATTTAAAGATAATGAAACATGTTGATTTTAATTTATCAGTAATTCTTAATAACTTAGGTTTTGACGAATATACTGAAGATTTATATTTAAAGACACCTGTAGGTATTAAAGCAGTTAAGGGAGATCCTAAAAATCCAACGGCTGAACGTGTATGGCATACAGGAGATTTGGAACCACATAATTCTGATTGGGGTATTACTTATCCATCTGCAAATTGGATTCCAGCACCGATTGTTTTTGAAGTTATTGATTGGTTTGAAAAATATATGGGTTTTATCATTCAACCAACATATAGTAAAGAAAATAAGGAATGGTCATATGTTATTATTCCTGTAAGTATTGTTGCAAACATGTTATGGGAAAAACATGTTAATGAAGACGAATCTTATTTGTCTTTTAATTCATTGGAAAATTGTTTTTCTGGTGCAATACGATATATCTGTAATATTGCAGATAATGAAAAATGGACTGATATTTTAAATAATTATATTAAAAACATAGGATAAAATGGGTGATTTTTGTGTATCCGGATTTTTTTCACGAGTTCCTATAAAACGAGGTGAAACAACTGTAGCTATTATTTGTAAGAAAAATAAGACTATTTCAAATATTCCTTGTTATTTGGAAAGTCCATTAATTCCTATGCATATTCCTGTTATAGGTTCTATGGGTGATTATGGCGTATTTGATGATTACGATGAAGATGAAACTACAAGAATACTTAAAGGTAAACTTAATATGGATTTCATCAAAATTACAGAAATTATTTTATATAATTGGAATAAGTATAAAAAATATGATGAACAACCAGATGCAGTTAAAGATTTATTTACAAAATTAGATACAATAAGTAAAGCTAGATATGCATCTACTGAACAGAATGAATATACTGTTATTTATGAGAAGTATTCAATATATAAATCAATGACATATGACATTGATTTAATGAAAGAAATTCTTCATAAAATAGGTACATATGATAATATTACAAGCTATTATGGATTCATATGATAAATTAACAAGTCATGATGATGAGGATGATGATACATATGAAGAAGATATTTAATTAAAAAATATATTTTAAAATGGATATAACAAAAGATTTATTAATCTTTCATAATTTTGAATATGATTATGATAGTGGATTTGGTGATTTTGAATCTATGGATGTTTTCACAAAAACAGTAGGTCCTATTAATCATACATTTACAATAACAATTAATAATGGTCATACCAATATGATTGGTAGAGATTGGAATTGTATTATTCAAAATGATGATATGGAAACTGTTGCTTCAGTAGAAGTTCAAACAACAGATCAATTAAATAAATTATTTGATTTAATGAATATTAATTTATCACTATAAAAATAAAGAGGAATAACATCGTTTGTTATTCCTCTTTTCTTATTATTTAAATTTAGGTGTTGCTTCATAATCTAATGGTTTAGGATGAAGTAAATCATCTACTGTTACAGTAAATCCAGGCGTAAATTTATAATCAGATAATTGATATGCAACTGATTCTAAATCTATCTATGTATTAATAGGATCTATATGCATCCAACCAGGAATTTTCTCAACTTTAACTGGTTTTTCATTACATATCTATATATTGTCACCAGGAATTTCTGGATTTACATGCGTACTTGTAATATTATAAATAATTCTAGTCATAACCTAATTTAGCATTTAACTTTATATATTTATTAAATACTTAAATTGTTAAAGTTCTGACTTTAATATTCTTCATTATAATATTCCAATCATCAACTTGCTTCTTATTCATGTATATACATTTACTATTATCTTTACCCCTTCTAAGATTTGCCAATAATACTTTAAATATACTTTTATATAATTCATTGGATTTACATAAATTCATTGTTATAATATCAGGGATATATTCATATCCCATATCAAATGATGTTCCTAATGTTGGTGATTGAATACTATTTATATCTATATTATTTTCAATATTATGATTCTGTTCTTCCCAATTTATTATATAATCATTAAATAATGCACATACTGTTTTTACATAACTATGATGAATCTTATCTTGATATTTTATACTTTTACAGTAAGAAACAAAATCACATAACAAATATTCATATTGTGTTTTCTCTGGATTTATACGTTCTCTGTTATTAAATATAAGTTGATAAAGATTTTTCTTCCATTTAAATATATATCCTTCAGGTTCTTTTGCTAATATGTCAGATTTATCTATTAACTCATAAAATAAATTCTTATAATCATAATTAAGTTTTGTATCCCCATTAATATTTTGAATAAGATTTATTATATTATCATTAGTTAATAATTTTTTTAAATTATGTTTAATCGATATATTAAACTTATCTTTTAATCTGATTTTATTAATAAATGAATCAGGATTAATATTTTCATCATTATATGTAATTCTATCTATAAGATATTTAATATTATTAGGATATTCTGTTAATAAAGGTTTATTACTAGGAAAGTAAAACATTGATATATTATAACCTACATGTTCTTTAAATAAATCTTGATTTGCAAGTTTAATAAAATTCCAATCAGTTACAAGTTGACTCCACATATTATTAAGTATCATATCAACTCTATCAACGACTTTTCCTGTTGCTTTTTTAATTGTTATAGTTTGTTTAGATGTTATCTCAACAATGACATAATGAGTATCTATTTTTTCTTCTATTGTACAATTATTAATAAATTCCTTTATAAAACTAACAGGTTTATTTCCTATTTGTGTTATATCCTTAATCATTATTAAAACAATGGTTCAGATTCATTTGAATCTTCATCACATTCATTATTGTCATTGTCATCGTTTGCTTCATCAATATAAGCCGAATTTGTTTCATATAGATTAATAATGTAATTATTATCACGTGATTTATAACGATCCCAACAATTCCATCCATTTCTACCATCATCAGGCATTATCTTAATAATAGAAAAGATCTTACCACTGATAGATAAATCACCATATTCATTAATAAGTTCTTTTCTATCAGATTCTGTACAATCTTCTGTAATTTCAGCAAGAAGCCTTACTAACATTTGCATCTTAACACCATCTAATGTAAATTTAACTACATGATATAAAGTATTACCAATAAAATCCTTTTTATCTTTACGATAATCTTTACACATAAATTTACCTGGAGCAGATGTTCGCCAACTATTGATGAATTGGGATGTAATATCACTATTATTAACCATAATAATAGGTTCACGATCGCCTTTTGAATTCTTTGTAAACTTTATATGAATTTCACATGAATTAATTTCTGGAATAAATTCATCATATGAATTGAATGTAGAAATTTCTACTTTACCTGAGTCAATTATTGTTTGTATTGACTTCACTAAATTTTGTGGATAAATTTTAATCATTTTTGTTTATTATGATTTATTTTGAAATATTTTTTTCTTGTTCTTTAATTGAAATTAATTTTTCATATCGTTTAACATCTGCTATAAGTTCATCATAATATAAAGATTTTAATGTCTCAAAATCTTTAAGATTAATTTTATAACGTTTACAATATTCCTTAATTAATTCTTTATCTATTTTATCAGTCTTTGATGATGTGTTAGCAGATTTTTTTGCACCTTTTGTATAAACAAAATAAGGCACACGTCCATATCCTTCTTTACTTGATATAAACATTGCCCATGATTTAATTACACCTGCTGTATTAATTGTATTCTTATTAAATAATGCACCTTGTAAAGGATATTTAATACTAAATACTCTATTAATTAAAAAGAAATTTTTATCTAATATCGTATCAGATAATTTATTGAATCCTTCAAAATTAGTACACATCATAGAAATAATATCATATGGACCAATAGCTTTAGGTGTTTTTATTTTTTCAACATCTTCATTATTGTCTTTCTTTTTTCTTGCCATAGATGAATATATAATTTTACTTAATTTATTATAGTTATAAACATTGATATTGTCTATTTATAGCTAATAAATATATTAAATATTTTAACTAATAATATTTAAATAATTATGAAAAGTTTGAAGTATATTTTATTAGGCTCTTTATTAAGCCTTGCTTTTTCATTTAATTCTTGTGATTTAAAATAGAATACAGGAAACAATAAGTCAAATGATTCTACATATTCTGTTTCTATTAAATCAGTAAAAACAATGAAAAATGATACATTAGATATTTTACAATTAGATTCATTAACAAAAGCAGATAAATTACCTGCATATAATAAGTGGGTAAAAACACCTATTAAAGATGGTGATGACAATAATGTATATGAATATTCAACATTATATGATAAAACTACAGGTATCATATATACAGTTAAATAGATAAAAAATAAAAAATATGTTGTATAGAAAAAGAAAACAACATCTAAGTAAAAATTAAATGATTTAAAACGATATGGCACAAATGTCTTCAGAAGAAGCACTTAACGGTATTTTTAACATTCTTGATACTATGGTAAATCAGCATGAAGAAAAAAAGAAGGAAACTCTTGAATAGAAAGCTGATAGTACTATAGTAAGTTTGTTATAGGGTATTGTTGAGACAGCTAAAGATGAATCAGCAGCAACAGTCGGAGAATAGTTAGAAAAACTGTCAAAAGGACTAGTTGCAATGGAATCAATAGATAATGACGTATTAAATAAAGTTGCCACATCTATAGGAAATGTAAATACAGTTTTATCAAGTCTTAAAGTAGATAATGATACATTTGATAATATTGATAGTTTTTTGAAAGCTATTAATAAAATGACAGAAATAAATGCAGAAGGTGCAAAGAATATTGTTGATTTTATTTAGGGACTAACATTATAGAATTCTAAATAGGTAGGTATAAGTGTTGGTATTATAAAAGCTGTTGTTGAAACAATGTCTACATTAGTTGCTATAGATATGATAAAACTATAGAAGAATATTAATAAACTCGATGTAAATACAACAGAACGTGTTGGTAAATTTATTACTGCATTAATTAATTCCATCAGTAAAGCAAATCCAAAATAGAAAGATATTGAAAGACTTATTAAACCAATTGGTGATTTAATTGGTGGTATATTAGATCCTCTTGTAAAACTTGCAGATCCAAATCAGAAATTCTCAATCTTTAAATTAGCTATAACATTAAATAAAGTTACTGCTACAATACTTGGTGATTTCTTTGCAACATTCGTCAATAAGATACCAAAGGAAGAACAAGCATATAAAACAGTTAATAGTATGGTTGCAATATTAACTGTTTTATTCAACATTAAAAAAATGCAGGTATTGAACTTTGAATTCGCTGTAAGTTCATTAACAGAGAAACGTGCATAGAAATTAGTTAATTTCTTTAATACTATATTAACTCAAAATTGGGATGCAGAATAGATTAATGCAATATCTGTTTTTTTCGATGCATGGAATAATGCAATGCGTACATTATTATTAGGTGTTATATTCATTGCATTAACTATAAAGGTTACATCTTTAAAAACAATAATTGAGTCTGTATTAGTTGTTCGTTATTTAATTAAATTCATGAAAAATACAGTAACAGATTTAGTTAAAGAATTAGATAAAAAAGATGTAAAAGAATCCAGCACAATTATAGAAATGTTATCAATATCAATAGGAATTATTGGTGGAATTTTAATGGGATTATCTTTGGTAACTAAATTAGTTGGTATTGGTACAGTAGTAGTCAGTTTATTAATATTAAGATCTGCTGTAAATGGATTTAAGAATATAATAAAAGATTTATCTGATCAGAAACTTGATGAAAGTTTAAAATATGCTCAAGGTGTATTAACTGGTATTGGTTTAATGGTAATGTCATTGTCTGTGTCTTTATTATTATTAGCATTAACAGTAAAGAATAATAGTGTTAAAACCATTATTGCGTCAATAGGAATATTAACATTATTTGTCGCTGGTTCTGTTTATCTTGTAAATAAATTATCTAGTATAGATTCTAAAAATCTTAATGCATCAACAAATGCAATGTTAAAGATTGCGGGAGTATTTGCTATAATTGCTTTAGTATCTGCAACTTTATTAGCTCCAATTGGTAATAATTTAGGAGATGTTATGGCTGGTGGACTTGTTGTTTCATTAGTTGTTTCATTAGGTATTTTTGCAGTTAAATATATAGCTAAAGCAAATAAAGATATAGAGCAAGGAACATCTAATTTATTAAAAATATCATTAATTTTCGCGTTAGTTTCAATTATATCATTAACATTATTAATTCCTATGAGTAAGCAAGCAGATGATGTAATAGTCGGCGCAATTATTACGCTTACAATAATTGCAGGATTAGTATTTGGTGTTAAATTATTAAATAAAGTAAACGGTAAACGTGCATTATGGGGATTAGCAGCAACTGTTGTATTAGCTGTCATTTATATGGGTATTGCTTTGATTACTAAAGATTTATTAATACCAATTGGTTAGAATGGTAAAGAAGCAGGTATAGGTATGGGTATAACATTATTCATTATTGTCACTCTTATATTTGGTACATACATATTATCTAAAGTAGATGGTAAAAAAGCAGGATACGCTATATTAGCAACAGCAGCTATGGCATTTATTTTATTAGGTATTTCTTTAATCACTAAAGATATATTGATTCCTATAGGTAAAATGTGGGATGATGCATTAATAGGTGCAGGTGTTGTGTTAGGTATTATTGCAATATTTGGTGCTGTATTATACTTGATAGGAAAATTTGCTGATAAGTTTGCGGTTGAATTAGCAATAGGTGCAATTATTATGACAGCTGTTGCAGTTGTTATGTTAGCTACAGGAACAGCATGTTTATTATTTGCATATGAAGCAAAGAAGATAGATGAATTAAATAAAAACGGTGCGGTTTTCTTAGGTGCTGCTACAATGATAGGAACATTAGCATTAATGGGTACAGTAATGTTTGGTATTTCTAAGTTAGAACAATTCTTACCAGATACTATTATCGGCGGTATTGTTATGACTGCAATAGGTGCATTAATGGATATTACAGGCGCAACTTTGTTATTATTTGCATATGAAGCGAAAAAAGTCGATGATTTGAATAAAGGTGGTGCTGTATTTTTAGGTGCTGCAACTATGATTGGATTATTTGCGATAATGGGAACAGTATTTACTGCTATTGGTGCTTTAACACCATTACTTCCTTTGATTATTGCGGGTGGTGCAGTATTAACTATAATTGGTGGTATAATGACAGTTGTATCAGGTGTTATGGTATTATTTATGAAAGCATTATCACTTGTTATGGTAATGAATGAATAGAAAATGCGAGAGACTGGTAAAACAGCAGTTGCATTATATGAAGTAATGTATGATGTTATAAAAGCAGCGGCACCGAACCCTATACAAATGGCATAGGCGATTGCAGCTGGTGCATTTGCTCCTATTATTATGGCAGTATTTGGTGTATTGACATTAACTGTTATGTAGATGAAATATATAACAGAGATTTGTAATTCAAAGATGATTCAAACATTTTCAGAAATAATGTTAGGTAAATCAAAAGATGATGTTAATAGTGTGATAGGTTCAATGCAAGCAATTGTTAAAGCGTTTAGTGATTTTGACGGAACTGCAATGGCATTAATAATTTCGATGGCATTACGTCCTATATTAACAACAATATCTGATTACATTGATATTATTATGAAGGTTGCAACAATGAATTATATTGCAGGCTATGATGATAATGGTAAACCTATGTATGAACATTTACCTGCAACTGTATTTGCAGATGCGGCTTCTGCTGTTACAAAAGGATTTACAGAATTCTTAACAAGTTTAAGTGATGGATTTGATAAATTAAAAGTTACTTCTATATTAGGAATATCATTATTAATGTAGGTAATGGATCCTATTATGAAATAGGTTAGTACTTTTGTCGATATTGTGATGAAAGTTGCAACAGGTACATATATAATTGGTTATGATAATAATAAGAAACCTATATTTAGAAAAGTAACTGCTACCGATTTTAGTAAGGCAGCAACTGCAATTTCAACTCAGTTTAATATATTCTTATAGTCGTTAAGTGATGCATTTGATAAGATGTCATTTAAAGCAATGTTTGCTATATCAACTGTTGGTTAGGTAATGGAACCTGTTATGGATGCAGTATCAAAATTTGTAGATACTGTAATTAAAGTTTCTACTATGTAGATAGTAACAGGTTATGATAAAAATGGTAAGCCTGAATATGAATAGGTAGATCCATCTATATTTTTTACATCTGCTATATTTGTTGCAGCAAGTTTTAGTAATTTTATTGATTAGTTAGGAAAATCTTTTAATCAATTACAACCTAATATGATATGGGCAATGAATGCAATGAAGGATTCTATTATGCCTATTATGGAAGGTGTAGGTAAATTCGTTGATGCTATTATGAAATTAGCAACTGGTACATATACAGATTATTATATGAAAGATAAAGATGGTAATTATACTGTACCGCATCTTGCTAAAGTGACACCAATGGATTTTATAATGGCTGCTATTTCTGTTGCTACAACATTTTCTTATTTTGTAGATCAATTAGTAACAGTATTTGAACGGCATGGTTCATTCTGGGGAAATAAAACAGAAGATGCATTAAATGCAATAGGCGGTTCTATTGGACCTGTTATGGAAGGAGTTGGTCAGTATGTTGATGCAATTCTTAAATTAGCTACAGGTGTATATGTAGATCATTATGTTAAAGATAAAGATGGCAAATTAATACCAATAACGAAGAAATTAAAACATGGTGCATTTACTAACGCTGCAAGAGAAGTTGGTAGGATGTTTGTAGAATTTATAAATTATCTTGTAAAGAGTTTTGCAAATGAAGGTTTTATAGAGAAAGCAGAAAGTATTGCAGATATTATAAAGAATACTATTAATCCTATTATGAAAGCAGTAAAAGATTTTTCAAATACATTAAAACCATTCTTAGCATTAACATCTAATAAGAAAGGTACAACTGCATAGTCAAAAGATTATTTGTGTTTACAACCTAATTTTATACGTACAATATCGACAAATATTGCAAATGCATTTGTTGATTTTATTACTATTATTTCTAATAATCTTTCTAAAAAAGAAAATATGGAAAAATATAATAAAATTCAATCAACCGCTAAAGTAGTTAATGCTGTAATGAAAACAATTAAAACATCTGTAGATAATCTTAAGAGAATAATAACAGCAATGACAGATGATAAGGGTAAAGTTTTATCACAAGGAAATGAGGTTGCATCTAAGTTTACATCTGTATTAACATAGTTAGCTACATATTTTAGTATATCTGGAAAAATATTCGAAATGTCAAAACCATCTGCTGATATTGCTCAGAAGTTTGTAGTTTCTGTATATAAAGTTGTTGGAGTATATAGGAAAATAATAAATCAATTAACATTTGATACTAAAGTTAAACCTATTACAACAGTTACTAATTTCGGAAATGTATTAACAAAAATGCAACGACAGATGATAGGTGTTTCAAAAGCATCAGATAGTATTGATTTCATGAGAACAGCACAATTTATGGATCTTTATTTAGAGATTGCAAAGAAAATGATTTATCTGTCAAGAGAAATGCAACGTCAGAAACAGTTAGGAACACATATAAATATGTTTATTAATAATATAAAGAGATTAACATCTCCTGAAATTAATAGAAATATGAATGTCACTTCTGGTTCTATGCGTACATATACTGCAAGGTTAAAAACATTTACTGCATAGATACAAGTTACTACAAGTAAAGTCGAAATATATACGACAAAACTTGAAGCTGCACGTAAAGCATTAAAATCATTAGACGATGAGATTATTAATAAAGAAAAAGCACGTAATAATGCATTATAGCAATTTGCTAATAAGATTAATAATATTGCAGTAGCAGTTGATAGAATGAAGAATTCATTTGATAGACTTGATGAGAATGCAATTCTTAATAGATTTGATGGTATTAGAGAATTATTAGATCTTATTACATCTAATACAGGTACACCTGCTAATACTCAACAACATAATAATGTATAGCAAAAAGGTGTTCAACATCCAATACGTCAAGGTTAGACAAATCATAATTATTATGGTAATAATATGTCTACACAAGGTAGAGTTACATTTATTTTTAAGAATAAGACAATAGATGGTTTCTTCAGAAACGCTTAATTATAAAAATTACATAGTTAATAAAATGGAATCTATTATTGTTATAGATTCCATTTTTTAATAAATATAAAAAGTGAATTATATCCCAGAAATGGCAACAACAAAGAATAAAAATTTATTTTATCAATTATATTCAAAAAATAATAATGTAGCAAATTCTGGTTATGCATGTACATCAACAATAAATGAAAAAGATACATCATTTGATATATCTGGTTCAGAAGGACAAATAACAGATTCAAATGGAAATATTCTTGCATCTATTGATTTATCGACTATACATGCTGCCGGTATAACTTAGTATACAGTAGAAACTAAAATACTTCAACCGCATTCTGCATATCTTTTACAGGGTAATGAATACGGTGAAACATATAAATCACAGTTTTTCTTAATAAGCGATATTATTTCATCTATAGAAGATTATGAAAGTTATTGTAATATAGGATTTGATATTTTATATAAACAAAATAATAAGGTTTGTAATGTTCATGTAGAGAGTGAAACAGTGAGAGAAACATATGGAACATTTGTAAATTTGGTCCAGAATCAATTAAATAAGTTGAATGTACATGTTTCTATATCTATTAAAAGTTATGACGATACAGAGAGTTCTAACAAGCAAATAGACTATATAAATTTTCAAAGTACAGAAGAAGGATATGATTTTATAGTAAGGAATGTTAAAATTATTCCTATATTAAGAAATGATGAAAATAATAATGGAGATATTGGAGAATTTGAAGATTCACCTTTTGTTGAACCTATTATTACAAAGGATTTCATTATAAGTTTATTAGAAAAATATAAACCTAGATTAGTAGGAGATAAAACAGATAATTCTAAACTTAATAATTATAAAATTAATTGCGATATATACAGAGAGTTTTTAAAATTGAGTGATACTATAACAGATGATTTTAATACATTTGTTTATGAAATAGATGTTATAAAAAGATTTTTCTTACCATGTTTTGAATAGAATGGTATTTTAATTTTTTCTAAGAAATTCAATGATATTATAATACAGAAATATCCTTAGATTTATTAGAAATATTTTACAAAACCTTTATCATTGTATAATATATATGATATAGTTAAAATATTAGATGCTATCAAAGAATTCATATTTAAAATGATGAATTCGGTGGGACCGTCTAATTGTTATGAAGATTTAAACAGACGTATAGGAAATGTAAAATATCCAAATGGCGCAATGCGTGGTATTGTTTTAATTCCTAATTGGCCAAATGATGAAGAATATGATTCAAATGTATTATGGGTAAATCATGTTGCAGATTAGCTTGAAGTTTGCGTTCCTGTATCACTTGAAAGATTAAGCAATTATTATGAAGGTAATATTATATCAAAAAAGAAAGCAACACTATTTGAAAAAGCATTAGCTACTGTATAGATAAATGCACTTATACCAGAAGAGAAACGTGCTTATATAGAAGACTATGATAATTTACCATTAAATGATATTTCATCAAATGATGGTTTTACAAGTAGTTTTGATAATTTATATATACCTGCATATGATACAGACTGGAATATAAATGATGAATTTCATAGATTACCGGCAACTCAGGAAAAAAGAATATTTGATGATGAACCTATAACATATCACGATCCTGATATGTATATAGATGCAAATAGAAATTCTGAAGATAATGATTTATGGGAAAATAATCCTAATAAAACAAATATAAAATTTGTGGATTCGCATGATGATACATCAGTTGAATGTGTAATAGGTTTATATAAATATATGGAATATTTGTCATCAAATGATTTATGGTTAAGAATTGGTGACGGATATATGATAATTGGTAAAGATGATGATAAACAATTAAAAGTTAAAAATTTATTATAGAGTTTATTAGTATATAATCCTAATGAAATTCCTATAAAAATTAAATATATAATATTTTCATAAAAATAAAGGGAGATGAAATTACGTTTTTCATCTCCCTTTTTATATTTAATCTATAGTATATTCATATACACCTGTTGTTGAATCTGTTTTATATAATATATAAATTATAACATTTTACAATTTAAATATTTTTTATAAAAATTCGTAATTTTTATAAATTATTTAGATAAATAATAAAAGAATATAGTATGACTAAATTTAAGTATGTTTATCGTATTGTATATTAAGTCATTGGAAGAATTTAAGTTACAATTTACATATAAAGATTTAGTTGATTTATATTTCTTTAAAAAAGATAAGATTTAGATAATTATCTTTCTATATTAATATATAGTTTTCTTAGGTTAACTTCACATATATTATAAAAGTTATATATGTTATTAAGTTAAATATCTAATTTATACTAGGTATATATTTTTTATTAGGAGTAAGTTCATATGTAAACTCATATGAACTAGTATCTAATGTTATCTTATCTTCTCATAACTATATTGTTTCATCATCAGAACCAGATCATTCTCCAGAATACAGTGGTAATTGAGGATCTTTATCTACAATTATATCATCTATGTCATACTTAAGTTCTGTAGGTGTTATAGTAAACATATAAGTATTACCTCTTTGTTCTAAGCTAGAATCTTCTTCATTACCAATATAATATTGTGACGCATCTAATGTATATTTAAAATTTTCAATATAATAAAGACTTATATTATGTATTAACATATTATTAGTTACCTAACCTTTTATCTAATAATTTTTGTTTGTATCTATACTTATTGTACTGCTATTTATAGCAGAATTTTCAACAATCTTCTCATTAATAAGTTTATATAAGTCACTGGTTTTGTCATTTATTTTTTTCAGGTATATACTACCATCATTCTAAATAATTTTATTAGCAAATGAATAAGACGAAGTTTCTATAAATGTTAAAGGAATAAATGCATAATCTGTCTCTGCCCCTTCATATATTGTAAGTTTATTACTATCTTCTATTGTTGCCATTTAATAATTGTATTAAAATTGATTTAAATATTTATTTGTTTAAATAGTTGATATACATTTAATAAATAATATAAATATTTATAAGTACATATCAATATGGCAAATATTGTTAATAATGAATATGATAAAATATTAAGGACATATACTAATATATTTGATTTTTCACGATATGATAGATTATCATATGATATTGAAAATAAAAAAGTTGCAGATATTGCGTCTGATGAACATCAAATAAATAATATTTTTTATAGAAATTATGGTACCTATAGGCATGATATAAATGCAGAAGAATATATTGTTAAAGAAAATGAGACATATTTTGACAATAATGAATTAAATGATAATTATTATAATTATGAATATTTTCAAAATTATAAAGATTCAAATGATACAAATATGACTTATAATGCAATGCAGTTTGCAGGTTGCGTACTTAATCCTGCATTTGCCACAAATGCAAACGAAGCATCATTGGAAGATATTTTTGTTGAATTCGGATATGAATATTTAAAAGCATTAAATGATTCTTATTTATCAAATGACAAATATGATGGATTATATTTTTTTGACAATGAAAGTAATGATAGTTATTATATAATGCCTATAGGATACGAATATATTAATTATGATAAGGAACAGAAAAATAAAGTTGTCGAAGATAGATAGGAAACCGTAGAATATGATGGAACATATGTACCTACTATTTAGGAATTGTTATCGGGTAATTTATATATTGTTATTTCTAGTGGAAATCTGGGTTATTGTAGAAAGGTTTATTTCAATAATAAATATATGCCTACATTGTTTATAAATGATGATAAATTAAAAGCAAAAACAGATCAATATGTCATAAATGATTAGCAACCATTAAAATTATGTGATATAATGTTATACTAGAAATTAGGTTGCTTAATTAAATGGGAATCTCTTTTTGATATAATATTAACACGTGAATTTAAAAATAATTATCTTAAACCTCTTATAAAAAAATTATATGGAAAAACTGTTAATAAAGATGAAGAATTAGCAGAATATGCAGAATCCATTTATATAGTTCCATTTTATAAGGTTTAGATAACTGTTAAAGATGAAGAACAATCAGATAACGAAACACCAACAATAGATGTTGTTACTGGACCGGAATACGATAATTTTTCATCTAAAAATATACCAATATTATATAATACAGAATCTGAAAAAAAATTAAATAGTGAGGATACACATATAATTACACAAGATCCTAATATTACAAATATAGAAACAGAAAATATATTAAAATTAGAATCTTTTAAACAACCTATATTTAACTTAACTATTCAAGCATCATATGCATTAGCAGTAAAAGGATTTACAAATAAAATTGAACAATAGAAATCAAATTATAATTTATATTGGTATAAGATTGAATAATAATACATCTTATATAAAAATGACTTTTACTAAACAATACTAATAAATAATTATATAAAATAAAACGAGTTTCGTATTTTAGAGAAATGGAAAGTAAAAAAGTATTATTGGTATTGGATTGGTCTAACCTTTTATTCAGATCATTATTTATGAATAGTCTGTATGGTTAGGTTAATGGTTATAATAGAATTGAAGATGTACGTTCATTTATGTATAAATTTACAACAGATGTATGTTCAATTCTTAATATATTTAAGCCAACAAACGTAATTATTGCAACAGATTCACAGCATGCATGGCGTAAGGATGTGTTACCAGGAGACGATTTAAATCCTGGATATAAGTCAAACAGAAAAAAATCAGAATCAATTAATTGGGATAATATATTTCAATGTTCAGATGATCTCCTTGAGATTTTATCAAATAATTCTATGCATGTTGCTAAGGTTGAACATTGTGAAGCAGATGATATTGCAGCAATGTGTAAAGAAATTGTTTTTGAGAAATATCCAAATTATAATGTTATTATAGTAAGTGCTGATGCAGATATTAGACAGCTCATTGATTTTAATCCAGTAACACATCAATATTGTATTGTATATAATACAACAGGTAAAGGAAAGGGAAGTAAAAGACATATTTATGTTCCTGAATCATTTGAAACATGGTACAATACAGCAGATTCAAATTTTGATATTTTCTTTGAAAATGAAGATATGTCAAAAACATACATTAAACAATTACTTCAAGCAAATACAATAATGGAATTATCTGTACAGAATCCTAATGATGTTGTTCTTGATAAGATTTTCTGTGGTGATGATGGTGATTGTGTTCCTTCATTTTATAATTGGTATAAAGATGGACGTAAAGTAAGAATTACTCCTGGTAAGGAAAAGAAAGTCCGAGAAATAATCGGTATCAATACTGTACAAGATTTGGTAGATTCTGAATATAAATTGAAACCAGTATTTGAAAAGGTATGTAAGCATGATATAAATGATATTGATTTCAGTGAGCGATTAATGCGTCAACGTGTATTAGTAGAACTTAATAGCATATTATTTCCTGATTATATACAAGATTATAAAGAATCATTGGATTATATGATTGGTGATATTCCATCTGAAAGTTTTTGGAATCTTAAATCACAAATATTGCTTAAGGGTACACAATATGAAGGATATGATAAGAAGAAAGCAATTGAAGCAGAAATCTTTAAAGGAATGGATAAGTACATCAATACAGATGGAACAGTAAAAACAGCAAATGCATTATTTGAATAAAAAATAAATTAAATTTTAATATAATATGTTAAAGTCTATTAAAATAAGAATATATCCTAATTCTGTTTAGAAATAGTTTATTTCTAAATAGCAGGGTTGTAATGCGTCTTTAAATATATTAAGTGAAGGATTAAGACATCTTTAAAATGAATTTATATTTAATATGAAATATTACATAGGGTTGAGCTTTACCGAATTTATGCTTGTGGATATACCAATTATGGATGAAAGAAGTTACATTTGTAACTATACTAAAAAGTAGAGTGTCTATGAAACAAGAAACACAGTTTTTTAAATAAAAATTAAAAACAAAAGCTATGGATAATTTGGAATTAAATGAAGAGTTTTTCAAAAACAGAAAATTAAAATCATTTATAAGAGTCGGACAAACATTTGTTGATATAAAGCAAACAATTGGTTTTAGTTTTATTAATGATCCTGATGGATATATTATAATTCAATTTGTTTATGATTCAGGTAGAGGATTAAATGCATTTCTTCGAGATAGAAATGATTTCGCACAGTTTCTTTTGGAATTAGATCCTTTTATTGATGATCCTAATGCTTTAGTATCAATAGATTCATTTATAGATGAAATAGAAAGGGACTTTGGAATTAATAAACCAAAGAAAACAAGAAGAACAAGAAATAAGAAAACAGAATAAAAATAAAGAGGTATAGAATTTTATTTCTATACCTCTTTTATTATTTAATATTAATAAATTATTATTCATAAATGTAATAAGTCTTACTACCTTTATCTGTTAATGCGTCATATGCAGGTTTTGTAACCCATGCTTCATCAGACTATACTATAGTAGTAACATTTCCAGCAATATTATTTGTTGTTATTGTACCTATACTCTATAAATCAGCTAATGTTATACTTACATATGCATTTCCATGTGCATCAACTTTAACTGGTACATTTAATGTTGTACCATTCGTTGATAAAGTATAACCTGTTTTAATACCACCTAATACACTTCCAGTTGCAGTTGGTAATACATAAGCAACTGGGTTTCCATTTCCATCTGTTACAGGTTGAGATGGAGTGTAACCTAATGCTGATGTAATAGCAGCTTTTGTAATATCAACAAATGCATTGTTGTTGCTCATATCAACTTTTACTTTTGAACCATTATTACTAAATCCTGTGCAGATACCACCAAGTGTAGAAGTGCCAGCAGCTGGTAATGTATAACTATATCCATCTTTAATTGCAGTTTCAGTAAGTGTTACATATGCATTTCCTGTACCATCAACCTTTACATGTATATTATTACCATTATCTCTATAACCGGTTTTAATACCACCAAGTTCAGATTGATTTGCAGTTGGTAATGTATATGTATAAGCTCCAGATACAGCAGAATTTGTAAGTGTTACATAAGCGGCTCCGTTTGTATCAACAGAAACAGGTAATTGCTTACTTGCATTTGCACCTGTTGGTGTATATCCGGTTTTAATACCACCTAATTTAATATCACTTGCAACTGTTAATGTATATGCTTCTCCATTTGCATTTTGTGCAGCTGGTGTGAAACCAAGAGCTTTCTTAATAGCAGTATCTGTAAGAGTAACATATGCTTTCTGTTCAGAAAGTTTTACTGCAATATTCTTTTCAGAATCAACATAACCTAATTTAATACCACCTAATGCCGTTGTTGTTGCAACAGTGATAGCAGTTAAATAAGTATTTGATTGCTATGTTAATTTTGTAACTTTAGATTCAATATTATTTACACTTCCGTTAATAGCATCAAATTTACTGTTATATGAATTAAACGTTGGTGTAATATAATTATTCTTAAAGTTATTAATACTTGTATTTGTATATTGATTTGCAGCATTAATAGCTTCTTGTTTATTAGTTGCTAATAACTAAACTAATGTTGTTGTATCATTAATATTCTTTAAGAATTTTTCTACTTCCTTATAAGTATTAATAGTACCATCTACATTTTCCGATGTTAATGCAGTAAATTGATCTTTGAGATTCTTAAGATTTGTATTAGTAGTTGACAATCTTGTTGATAAATCATTTACAGATCCATCATACAATTTATCCTAATTATCTACATAACGTTTAATTTTTGATTCAAATGAATTAAGATCATCATTACTTACAAAATTATCATTTAATTTATTATTAACAGATGTTTCTAATATTTTTATCTATTGTGATAACTCATCAGTTTTTGTATTTACATAATTTGTAACATTTTGCCAATATGTAGTATCTACATATGTTTTGAGATCATTAACAGATTGATTTGTTTTAGAAATTTCTGATGTTATTTTCTAAGTTAATGTAGAATTTACATTATTAATTTCAGTAGTTAATTTAGTAACTTCAGCATCCGTATAATTTGCTAATGATGAATTATATGAATCAATACGCTTAATGAGATTAGTATTAACCGAATCAATATTACCTTGTAAAGTAGTATTTGTTGTTTCAATACTCTTTGTTAATGTATTGTTAACAGAAGTAATTCTATCATTTAATGTATTATAATTTGTATTAATCTTTTCTGTCAATGTATTATTAACAGAAGTAATTCTATCATTTAATGTATTATATTTAGTAGTAATGTCTTTTGTTAAAGTTGTATTAACAGAATTGATTTTACCTGTAACTTCAATATAACTTGCATTAACATGAGTCATTATTTCTGTCTTAGTATTGTCAACTTTAGTATTAAGATCTGATACAGCTTTATTATTATCTCTAATATAATCTGTTAAAGTTTTATTAATATCATTTATATTATTAGTAATGCTATTTTTAAAGTCGCCATTAAGATAATTATAAATCTATGTACTAGAATCATAATCAGCCTGAACGAAATCTTGTCTTAACTTACTGATAGAAGAATTAATATCTTTAAGATCTTTATTATATAAAGTAACAAACTTTTCATTATATTTTCTATCTACTTCAGTTACATTATCCTATACAACTTTAATTTCTTGTCTTAATGTATCAGTTGTATCTGCAATCTATTGATTAACATATCGTTGAACATTCTAAATATCTTCATTATGTTTATTAATCGTGTCTCCAATAGAAGATGATAAACTATTATACTTAAGTGTTATTAACTTATATAAACCGTCTGAAACATCATTAAATTGATGAACAATATAATCTGAAACATTATCAATTTTAGTGTTAAGCGTATTTGATCTTGTTTTGATATATTCAACAATAGCATCTGATGTATCATTTAAATAATGAACAATATAGTCAGAAGTATTATCAATACGAATATCTAATCTTCCTACTTCAGTTTCAAATTTAGTTACAATCTTATTAGAAACATCTTCATTGATATACTTAACAATCTTATCAGATGTATTATCAATATATTTAACAATGTTATTAGAAACATTATTTACATACGCAACAATCTTATTAGAAACATCATTATTAACATAATCTTTCAATAAATCAACTTTCTGATTAATATCTGTATTATTTTGATCTACTGTATTTGTTAAAGTTGTAATCTTTCTGTTTATTGACGCATCTTGTTCATCAACATAATCCCTTAAATCTGAAATATTACTATTTGTTGTATCAAGATCTGTTCTTAATGCTGTAATTTTTCCATCTAATTTACCATCTTGAATATCAATATAAGACTTAAATTTATTTGAAACATCCTGAATGAAATGAACAATATCATTTGATGTATTATATATCTTATTGATAATATCAGTAGAACCATCTAATATATAATTCTCTATATATTCTTTAAAACGTTGTAAGATAGTATCGGCATATGCTTTATCAGTATCTGAATTCGTTTTTAATAATGCTGATAATGTATCTTTATTACTGTATGCTTTTAAGAATTCTTCAATTTCCTTAAATGTATCTATAGCTGTAGTAACATCGCCAGTACCCATAAGTTTATCTAATGCATTACTTACATCTATCAATTTAGAAGAAACATTTTCAATTCTTAATTTTAATTTATTATCTTCTATATCTGAATAATTTTTAAGTGATGTATCAGATAATTTAACATAACTAACAATTGCATCAGATGTATTATCAATATAACCCCAAATTAATGTAGATGTATTGGAAATAACATTATGAATATCAGAAGAAACATTAGCAATATGTTTTGTAATCATATTAGATGAATCAATAACAAATTGTTTAAGATCTTTACTAGCGTCTGATATTTGCTATTGTAAATCATCATCACGAGAATTCATATCCTGACGAATATCATGATCTACCTTTTTTATTTCTTCTCGTAATGCATTATCTGCGGCTTCAAAATCAGTTCTGATACTTCTTTCTGTAGCATCAATCTTATTATCTAATCTATCTACCTCATAATTCATATCAGTTCTAAGATTATTAATACCGGTAGTTGCACGTAAATCTACATCTGTAATTGTTTCAGTTAAATCATGATTAACTTTATCAATCTTTCTATCTAATGTGGCATCTTGTGTATTAACATAATTTGTTAAATCAGCTAATCTATTTGCAAATTCCTGTTTAATCTCAGTATCATTCTTATCAATATAACTTACTAATGATGAATTAGCAGTATTAACCTTATTATTGATTTCAATTTTTGCATTTTCAATATCAGCAGCACATAATTTTTCATGTGTAGTAATACGAGTATTTACCTGATTATCTAATGTTGAAATATCATTCTTTAAATTATTATAACGTGTTTCATTTTTAATATCCTGACTGATATTTTCTGAATCAACATATGATTTGAAATCATTTAATTTATTGTCAACTTCTGTATTTAAATTAATAATATCATTATTAATTTCATTCTTAAATATTTCATTAGTTGCAATTAATTCAGTCTTTGCTTTGTCAAGAGTAATATCAACTTCAGTGAATTTATCTTTTATTGTATTATCAAGATCTGATTTAACTGTTTCTAACTTATTATTAAGAATCGTATCTGTTTCTGTTTTATAATTTTCAAATGCAACTGATAATGAAGAATTCTAATTATTAACTTTATTATCAATTTTAGAAATTTCATTTTCAAGATAATTAATAGTAGATGAATTTGTAACATTAATGCTTGTATTAACATTAGATATTAACTCATTCATTTCATTATGAATTGTTGTATTGAAAGAAGAGAATTTTGTTGAAACATCTGTTTTAAATTCGCTTATAGCATTATTAACATTAGTTTCAAAATCAGTTCTCTTATTTTCATAATCTGTAATAGCTGAATTAATAGTGTTATTTAATTCTGCCTTATTATTATCTAATTCGTTATGAAGTTTAGTATCTAACTGTAATAAGTTATTATTTAAATCAGTATCAGATGCTTTAACATAATTAAGAATAGAAGTATCATTATCATGAACAGTATTACTTAAATCTGTTATCTTATTTGATAATGTATAATAAACATCATTTGCCTTATCAATAACTTCCTGACGTATTTCTGCATTCTGTGTATCTAATTTATTATTAAGATTACTGTTTACAATATCAATTTTATTATCAAGTTCTGCACCTTGTTTCTTAATAAAATTAACAATAGACGTATCTTGTGTATTAATATAGTTATAAACTTCCTTATTTGTTGTAATCATGTTTTCAATATCAGCATCATGTGCTTTAACATAATTAACAATAGAAGTATTATTTGTTTCTATAGTATTTTCAAGATCATTCTTTACAGAATCAATCTTATTATTAATATTTGAAACCGATTGATTAATACTTGTATTAAATCCAGAAAGTTGCGAGTCTACATAACTTACAATAGATGTATCTGCTAAATCAGATTTAGCTTGAATATTCGCATCTTGTAATGTAAAATGACTAAATGTAGAAGTATTGAACTTATCAACTTTTGAATTAATAGAAGAATCATTTGAATTAATTTTATTTGTTAATTCTGTATTGTATTTTTCTATTAAATTAATAATTGAAGCATCTGCAGATGTTAATGAATTAAGGATAGAACCGTCTTTACTTTCAATAAGTGCTTTAAGTAATGTATCATTATTTGTTATATAATTAAATAATGAAGAATTCGCAGCAACATAATTAATAATTGATGTATTTGTATCATTAATCATATTAAGTAAATCCTACTTAACTGTACCATTAACATAATTAACAATAGATGAATCTTCCTTCTTAATAAAGTTAACAACTGAAGAATCATTTGCTTTACAATTATTTGTTGCTTTTGTAATTTCTGTATCAATATAAGAACCTAATTTATGATCATTAGTATTGATATAATTAACAATAGATGATTCAGTTACATCTACTTTTGTATTAAGTTTCTTAATATCAATTCTAAGTTCATTATTAATTGTATCATTAATAATAGCAATATTATTCTTAATAGATGAATCAGCATTTAATACATAATTCAAAATTGATGAATCCTATGTTTCTAATTGTGTTTTTACTTTAGAAATTTCATTATTCAATTTTGTTTCAAGATCATGATCTTTACTGTTAACTGCACTTATAATAGAAACATCATTAGACTGTATATAAGACATCATTGAAGTATTATAAGAATTCATCTTATTATCAATATTAATATTCGCAGAATCAATCTTTGAATTAACATTTGTCTTGAATACTTCCATATCATTTTGTAACTTTGTACCTGTATTTACAATAGTATTCTGCAAATCTGTATCATTCTTAGTTACATAATTAAATAATGATGTATTAACAGACTTGAAATAATTATAAATTGAAGTATCACCAATTGCTATCCATCTCTTTATCTGTTCATCTCTATCCTTAATATAATTAAATAATGAAGTATCTGTATTTTTAACATAATTTAATAAAGATGCATCAATATCTTTTTGCTTACGAACAAATGCATTATAATCAGCAATCATATTATTCCTGATTTCATCATCATGAATATATGCTTTCTTTAATGTATCTTCATCCTATTTTTTAACAAACTCTTCAATATTATCTTTTGTTAATTTAATATAATTAACAACAGAAGAATTACCTTCATTAGAATATTTCTTAAGTTGTTCTTCTAATTCATCAATATAATTTTTTACTTCTTTATCTTTTAATTCAGCATATAACTTAACTTTTGAATCTTGATTATCAACATAAGTTATAATAGATGAATTTTCATTATCAACATATGTTTTCAAATTAGAAATTTCATCGTCTGTATATTGAATAGAATTATTGATACTTGTATTAAGTAAATTAACAGTATTCTTTAATTGTGTACGAAGAGATGCATTGAGTAAACGAGTTTCATTAACACCTTCCTGAGCTTTATCATCAATATAATTTACAAGACTTACATTTTGAACCTTAAGTTGGTTTTCAAGATCACTTACATGTTTACGTGTAAAGTTTTTAATTTCCTTATTATATTCATTAACAAGTATATTAAGATCTGTTGAAATATCATCAATAAGGTTATCGAGTCTTGATTCTACTGATCGATACATTGCCTGATGACGTGAATCCATTGCATCAATATCATCTTTTAACTTACTATCAGTTGAACGTACAATATTAAATAAAGAAGTATTAGCTGTTGCAATCCAAGATTTAATTTCAGAATCATGTTTATTAATATATGTCTTCTATGCAACTTCAAGAGCATTAACATAATTTAATAAAGATGCATCATTTGATGTAACATATGTTTTTAATTCTGAATACTTTGAATTTACATCTGTCTAAACTGTGGCAAGACTTGATTTAACAAAAGTTCTAATAGATGTATTGAATACAGCAATATCGTTTTTAATATTATGCTGATATTCTTCTACTGTATTTGTTAAATCAATATTTTCAGATTTTACATTAAATTCAAGTTCATCAATCTTTTTATCGATTCTCTTATTAAATAATTCAGACTATTGATTAATATAATTAATAAGTGAAACATTTGCAACCTGTAAATCTTCTGTTAATTGAGTTGCAGTTTCAACAATAGTTCTATTTAATTCTATTTCCTTTTTGTTATGTTTAATATCTACATCATTAACTGACGCATTTATAGATGCAACTGCTTTTTTCAAAACAGCATATTTTGCATTCATGTCAATAACTGCTTGTGTTGTTTCAGAATGAACGAACTGCTGCATTCCTAACATTTCATTATCAACATAATTACGAAGAGAAACATCAAGAGTATTATATACATTTTCACTTTTGTTAAGAATTTCTTCTGCTTTTAATTCAAATTCTTTCTGCATATTATCTAATTTAGAAGATGCATCTAAAATCATATCAGACATTGTACCTTCATAATTATTAATCGTTCCCATTACAGATGAATTAATATATTCAGTTAATTCATTAACTTTTGTATCTGTATATTCTTTTCCAGTTGATTCAATTTCATCAAACTTTGGTTGCATATCTGGTAAGAGATTATCAACCTTATTTGTTAATTTAGTCTATTCTTCCTCTAAAACAGAAAGTTTATTCATAACTTCCTTACGAATATATATTAAGCTAGTATCATAATCATCCAAAGAATCATCTATAGAGTCAATTAACTAATTTATAGTTTCATAACTAACAAAAATATGATTGTCTTTTTCTCCCTTTAATGTACCTACTGCTGCCATGACATTAATACCATTAGCTGAATCATTATCATAATAGTATGCGAATGTAAGCTAACCTGGTAACAACGCCTTATTTAACAACATATTTTCTGCTTCTTTCTAATCTGTGAAACATATCTTATTAAATCCATTAAGGCCAACAGGTGGAACATTATGATGACCATATTTGTTATTATCCATAAATCCTGCCATGTTTATATTTGTTTAAAATTTCTTTTTATATTTATTATTAAAAAGAAAGAGACTATTCTCGAAAAATAGTCTCTTTCTAATAGTATATTATTAAAATATTAAATCTGTGTTAATTGATAACGTTTTCCACCAATAGTTAAAATGCCATTATCATCAATAGTAAGATTTGCAACACCATTTTCAATAACAATACCCTTACCACCGCTTATTGTCTTATGTATTTCATCTTTACGTGCATATATATTATCATAATGAATTCTATCCTAAGAAATTGCGTTATCAAGATAGTTTCTCATATTTGTATTTAACTCAGCAATCTTATTATCAACTTGACCGTTTACTTCTGTTTTATATGTATCAAAATTTTGGTTAATCGTTGAAATTTTTGCTTCAATTGCAGAATGTTTTGTATTTGCTGTATTAATAAACTCTTCAAGTTTTGCCTATACTTTTCCGCATTCTCTCTATATAGATTCATTTGTTAAAGCAGTATATTCGCTCTTAAATCCGTCTATTGAATCTTTCAAATATTGCTTTTGTGAATTAAGTTCTGCAGTAACTTCACCTTTAAATGTTGTATTTTCACCGGTAATCTCTGCTTTAATTCCATCAATATAAGATTTTAATTCTTGATGAGCATTAGTTGCATTAGTTGTTGATTCTGTAATAAGATCTGATAAATCATGAATATCATTATTCATTTTTGTTAATGAAGTATTAATATCCTGCATTGTACTTTCAAATTTTTGATCTGTATATTGTTTAGATTCTGTAACAGCTTCAACTTTTGTATCATCAATTTTTTTATTTAATACGCCGTCTTTTACCTATAAATCATAAATATCATTTTTTATAGGAGTTGTTGCCGCTTCAATTTCTGCAGTAATTGCAATTTTAAGTTCATCAAGACTAGTAGAATAACCTGTAGATAAATCATTAATTTGTTTTTCAAAGTCTGATTTAAGTTTAGCATGATCTGCCGTAGCCTATGTAAGGATGTCTTGCTTTGTTTGTTCAATCTTCTAATTTAACTCATTAAGTTTTCCATCAAGCTCAAGATTATCAACATCATCACGAAGTTTCTTTACAGATGCATCCAATGCCTGTGCGAATTCTTCATGTGTGTCAATATATTCACTAACCTGATTTACTTGAGAATCAATAGTATCAAGTCTTTCGAATACTGAAGTATCTGTATCCCTAAGATTTTCTATATCTTTTTTAATACCATCAAGTGAATTTGTAATAGATGATGAATTAGATGAATCATTTTTGATAATATTATCTAATTTTGTTGAAATATCATCCAACATATCTAATTTTGTTTTGATAGAATCAAATTTCTCATTATTTGCAGAAACAGTATCCTACAATTTATCCATAAGTTGTTGAACTTTATCTGCATTATCATAGATAATATTAGTTCCACCTAATTTAATTGAGCCAACCGCAGCAATAGCATTAATTCCATAATCAGCAGTTTTATCAAAATAATAAGCAAATGCCATTTCACCAGGAAGTAAATTCTTTACTTTTAATTTACTAACTGCTTCATCATAATTTTTAAAACATACTTTATTATAATGATTAATTATCTAATATGGTGGATGACAATGATGTGGAGGTTTACAACAAGGATCATGGAATGGATCATGACATGGACCATGATGAGGACCACAATGTGGAGGCATTGGTGGCGGAGGTGGACATGGGTGACATGTGTTTACTCCTGGTCTGCGAGGAGGTAAATCATAAACATTCATATATATTAAAATCTATATTTTTTTATATTTATCTGAAAACAATAAATGGTGATATAGCTTTTCATTTCTATATCACCATTATATTTATTTAATCATAGTTTAATGATTCTATAAGTTTCCTGTATCGATATTAATATTATCAAGTTTTTGTTTAATATCTGTAATATCACTAGACATTGTTGTTATCTAATCATATTTAGATTCAAGAACTTTAATTCTATTTTCAATATCTGGATGTGTTGAACCTGTTGCTTCCAGTGATGTTATACGAGTATCTAACTAAGCAATAGATTGTCTAATATCAGTAATAGATTGATTTACATCATTAAACATCTCGATAATATTTTTGTTATTATCTTTATCTACTGTTCCTATAAGATTATTTATAGTATTAACAGACTTTGATAATAAATCAATATCAGTTTTTAATGATGAATCCGTTATTTTACGATTATTTGTTTCATCATTTATTTTCTTATTATAATCTGTTTCAATAGCAGTTTTTAAACTTGGTAACTTATTATCAATAATATCAGACTGATTAGTAGAAATATTTTGTTTAATTGTCTCTATTTCAGGATCATACTTACCTTCTAATGTCGTTTTAAGATCATTAACTTTTTTATCAATGGTAGTATTATTAATCTTATCTATTTCACCTTGTAAGCGAGAATCTTCTGCCTTATAATTTGTATTTACTGTATCGATTTCATTTGTAATTCTACCATCTAATACTTTATATACTTTATTATTAATAGAAGTATTCAATTCACTTAATTTAGTGTCATAATCAGTTTGTAATGTTGTTTTAAGATTATCTATATTACCTTGTAATGTAGTAGATTCACTTGTTATATTACCTTTAATTTCACTAATTTGAGGATCATATTTAGTACCGACTTCTGTTGTAATTGTTTCATGTAATTTAGGTAATGTGATATTATTAATTGTATTAATACTAGTTTGTAACTTATTATCTTCAGTCTCACGTGCAGTTGTTTCAGTTCTTAAATTCTATTTAACTTCAGTAATAGTTTGATTGATAGTTTGAATCTCATTTGCATAATTATCATATTTCTATTTAGAAACAATAGATAAAAGACCATTATTTGTTATAGTTGTTTCAGGAATTTCTGTATAACGAAGCTTTGTCGTTCCATTATTCCATGCTCCTAAAACAAATTGAACTTTATTATCTTTTACAACAACATTAGTCTATCCTGCGCCAACAACACATTTATCAGAAGCATTATTACCATCACTCCATACATATTTCAACGCTTCATATGTTGTAACAGCACCATCCTGTGCTTTTGGAATTAAATTACTTGCATCCTTAATTTTCTGCAATAAATCACTATCTGTTTGTTTTAATTCATTGTATACTTTACCAATTGATGTATTAAAATCTGTAATAATATCATCTGTGATTCCTTTATATTTAATATCTAACGCAGAATCCGCAGCTTTTAACTCGTCATATACATTACTAATAGAGGTATTAAATGCATTAACAATCTTTGTAGAAATATCATCAATTTTTCTTATTAACTCATCTTTATTATCTTTACATAACTTATCATATTTTGTATGAATAGCTTCATCAGCATTTTCAAAATCTTTTCTAACATTATTAATTGCTGTAGTATTATCAGATGTTAATTTATCATACTTTGTAATAATAGCATTTGTATCTATTGTATGTTTAGCAGATAATTCTGTTTTTGTGTTAGTAATTAATGTTGTAAGTTCTTCTTCTTTTTGCTTTAATTCATTAACATGTTTTGTTTCAAGATCAGTTATACGTTTATTTAAAATACCATCAGATGCATTCATCTCTCCGATAATTTTGGTGTATGTAGTATCAATCTTGTTATCTAACTCTACATCTTTCTGCTTAAGCAACGTATTAATATCATTAATTGAGACATTTAACGCATTGACAATCTTTGTAGAAATATCATCAATTTTTCCTATTAATTCTGATTTATCCTAACCTAATTTAATATTAATATTAGATATTGATGTATTTAATGCATCAACAATTTCTGTAGATGTATTTTCTATTTTCTGGAATAATGTATCATGAACACTATTAATTGATGAATTTAAATTAGTTGTGGTAGTGTTAATTAAATTACTTAATTCTTCACATTTAGTATTAAACTTATTAACAATCTTTGTAGAAATATCATCAATGTTATTTTGAAGTTTTGTATCTTGATTATTTATATATCCAAGAAGACTGGAATCTGCATTTTTATATAATGAATTTAATGTACTTTCAGCTGTCTAAATATATGTAGATAAATCTTTCTATATCTGATTAATTTTTCCTAAAACACCTGTACTTACATTTCCTAAATTAGTATTAATTGTATCTGTTATGTTTTTCCAATAATCATTAATACTTGTATTAAGTGCATTAATAGCAGTAGCAGTGCTTGAATTATAAGAATTAACATAATTCATAATGGAAGTATTTGTTATCTTTACTTCATCATTATGTTTTGTTTCTAATGCAGTAATAACACCTTCTAAATAATCTGATGTATCCTCGATTTTTTGGTAAAGACCATCAGAAACGTCATTAAGTAATTTTGTTACTGTTTGATTATTAGTAGTAATTGTATCAGAAAGATCTGTATTGTATTTCTCAATATGATTATATAACCATGTATCATTTCTTGAAACGTCATCAATTACATTTTTAATTTCTGTTTTATAATCATTGATAATTCCATTTGAAACATTTGTAATTAATTCATGTATATTTCTATTATAATCTTCTACTTTTTCATCAAGTGTTGTTATTGTATTATTAACTTTTTGGATTTCTCCATTAGTATAAATCTTTGCATCACTTAATATTTCTGTATCTCTTTTATCAATATAAGTTTTAAAATTATTAGAAAGGTCTTCAACAAAATTAATTATTTCTGTTTTCTTTGCATCTGTATAATCTTTCTATGCATTATCTTGTTTATCTATATATGCAACAATAGCATTGGATGTATTATCAATATATTTTACAATATCATTAGAAGTATTATCAATATATGAAACAATATCATTAGATGTATTATCAACATAATCCCATATTAACTTTGATGTATCTTTAATATGATTAACAATAGCATTTGAAGTATTATCAACATAATCACCTAATAATTTAGAAGTATCATCAATTTTTTTATCTAATACTGCATCTGCTTTTGCAAAATCTTCCCTTACTTTAATGTCATTAATTAATATATGTTTTAATATATCGCTTTTAGTGTCATTAGTATATTTTAATGAATGTTCATATACTTTATTAATAGATGCATTCAATTGAGTTTTTGTGGAATCTACCAATGTCTTAACAACATTTACTCTATCTGTAACACGTTCATCACACATTCTAATTTCATCATTTACATATGTAATTAATGAAGCATTTTGTAATTTAAGATGTTTTTTTACATCATCATAACATTCTTTTGCATATAAACTTGTATTATGAATAGATTCTGATAATTCATTATCTAAATTTGATATTTCATTATCTGTATATTTTTTTGAATCAAGTTCTGCTTGTTTAATAGAAGCTTTAGTATATTCTTCTACTTCATCTGTATATGATTTTGCTTCAGTTAACATTTGATCAGCATATCGCTTTGCTTCTGTTTTATTATCAGCAATAACTCTATTCATATCAATATGTTCCAGTGTTATTCTATCATTAAGTGTATGAACTTCTTCATCAATACGATAATGAATATGTTTTGATGTATCATTAATATTCCAGTTTATTTGTTCATCTTTAGAATCAACATATTTTCTAATGAGAGATTCACGTTCATCAACATAATTTTTATTATCATCGATACGAGAATTAAGTGTAGAAACATTAAATGCTAAAGATGTATTTAAACTTGTATTATAAACATTTATCTTATTATTTAATGTTGAAATATCATTATAAATCAATGATGAATTATTATTTATAGTATCTTCAAGTATACTTGTATTGGAATTAATTTTATTGTTGATTTCATTAACTTTTTCATCAAAATTTGATGAAATATTATCAATTTTTTGATTAATTTTTAAGTTTTCTTTATCAACATAGTTTTTTAATGAAGTATCTGCTGCTATATAATCTTTTGACACTGAAGTTGCTGTATCTGCAATATTTTTTGAAGCATCAGCAACAATTTTATTGATATTATCGATAATATTTGAAACATCTTTCTTCATATTATCAATAAGTGTATTAATTTCTTTTAACTTATCATCTATTAACGAATTATTGTTATTTGTATCTGATGTTAATTTTTTTAACTATGTTTTTAAAACAGCAATATCTGCAATATTATTATTTACGTTTTCTTCTATTACACTTATATCAACAGAATTAGATTCGATTAATTCTTTAATGTTTTTTATAAGTTTATCTGTATATGCAGTATTCTTGAATATTTGATTTCCTCCAGGTAGAATATTACCGGTTGCTACAATAGCTCCAATTCCTCTTGTTTCAGTAGGGTCATTATAATATGCTATTGCAATTTCACCTGCTCTTAATTCCTTATTATTAAGAGCATAAATAGCAGTATCCATATTTTTAAACGGTTTAGGGTTAAAACTATGAATTATTGATTGACCTATAATGAGTTGAGAACATTTCTTATCCATTTATATTCATTAAAATTCTTTTTATATTTATTAAAAAAGAAGAGAGATACAAATCTCAGTTGTATCTCTCTTAATTATATTATTCAAATGTTGAATATTGATATTTTGTTTGAACTGTAAATATAAAGTATGAATCATACATATTTTTATAGAACTACCTGTTAGAATCTTAACCAAACATATCAGTTAATGTATTAAATTTCAAATTTGCTGGTATATTTATAAAATTCAATAATCTAATGAATTTTTATATGAAGAAAATTCAGTTAATAATTCATTATGGTATGTTTCATTTCCAGCAAATTTAGTTTCAAGTATATTAATAGATGAATCTATTTTTGATAAACGTTCACTTATATTATTAAGTTGTTCACTTATTTTATCAAAATTATTCTATACAGTACCTTCACTTGTATCTGTGTTAATATTAATTGCATCAATACGATTAATGATATTTGATATGGATGTATTTATATCGTTTATATTACTATTTACATCTACCATATCTTTTTTAAAATGTTTTTGATACCATGTTTCGCAATCAGTTAATCTTGAATTTATATTATCAATTTCTTTAAGTTTTTCATGATCTACATTTGATTGAGTTGTTACTGTCCTAATTCTTTGGTCAAACTCACAAAACTTATCAGATATATGTAAATTATTAAAATTAGTTAGATGTTCATTAAAACGACTTGATAATGTATCATAAACATTATTAATACTAGTATTTAATGCTATTAAATTATTATTATTTTTTTGTATATAAGATAATAAGTTAATAGTATTTTCACTTACTTTATTATTAGATTCGTTAATTAAACGCTATAATTCTACAATATCTCTATTATGCTTATTAGATACGTCTGAAATTGAGTTTTCTAATTTTAATTTTAATGTAGAAATTGCCTCACCTAATGTCATTGAAGTTTCATTATTTTTCTGAGTATAATCAGTTTTTAAAGATTCTACTGCAGCACTACTTGATCTATTAATATAATTAATAATTGCATTAGATTTATTATCAATATATTTAACTATATCATTTGATGTATCAATAATTTTATTAATAAGAATTGTTTTATCTTGAGACATCTATGCAGTTAATTGATTATTTAATTGATTAATCTTACTTGTTAATGTATCATTAGTATTAACTATATCAGATTTAATTGTAGATATATCTCTTTTTATATCATCTATATCATTGATATTTTTTTCTATTTTTGTTAATAAAGGTGTTCTGCATTCTTCAATGATTCCATCAACTTTAGTTTCCATATTAGATACACTTGCATTTATATCTGCAATAGTTTCATCTAAAACGTCTTTTACACTGTCAATATCATCAGCATTTTTAAATATAGTATTACAACCTGCTGCAGATAATGGTCCAACAGCAAAAATAGTATTCTATCCATAAGGTGTTTTTGGATCATAATAATATGCAAATGTTACTTCACCTGGTTTCATAACTTTCTATAATAATACTGACTTTGCTTGGTTATAATCAGAAAAAAATGATTTATTATAACTATGTATTAGTGTATCTTGGGAAGATTGATTACTCGAGCAATATTGTGCATTATTTAAATATAAAGCCATATGTTTAATAAAAATTCTTTATTATATTTATTAAAAATGGGGTTACATGTAAACGTAACATGTAACCCACATAATATAACTAATATTTAATATGTATATAAATTGATTTGCGAGAAGATTTGAGATTATTCAAAATTATAATCTCTTGTACTGGCGTTGCAATTGCTTTATTTTTGTTGTAGATGCAATTGTATTATAATGTTTCTTAAGTTGATATTCATACTTAGGATTACCAGCATAACGATGACCGTTTTTATTAACATAATTATTCAACAAATGTTGTTCTGTACGGCCATTTACTAAATAATTTGAAGTCAATACGTTTACATACGCATTAATTGCTTCTTTATATGTTTTATAGTATCTTTTTTCGATACCAAATAATGAACGTCTTGAACACGTTCTTCCTACACCTGCCTTGCCAAAGGTAGTTTCTAATTGTGTTTGAGCAAGCATAAAACAAATATCTATATTATTTGCTAAACCTGCTTTTACAATATAACTAGGAATTATATCTGGACAACCAGGATATAACGACTTGATATATGTTCTAGCTTCTTCAACTAACGAATTTTCAATACTAGACTTTGTATGTTTAACTATTGTTGTCTTTGCATTTACTTCTCCATACGCATTATTATTACTATCAATAGTTGCAGCATTTATTGATATGAAAGGTAATAAAAACAATAGCGTAAATAATAAAATTTTCTTTAATATCACTTTTTTCTTCATAAATTAATTGTTTCTATGTTATTTTTTATTATTCGATGAAAAAGAAATAACATATACATATATCACATATCACATATATAATATGTTAAATTCTTTATAACTTCATCTTAGCCTTCAAAAACCATATTCCAACTTTTATGGAATCAAAATTTGATTTTCAATACGACTTTATTATTCCGCGCTTATAGGCTTACTCCTTTAACCTATCAAAATTAAAATTAATTAAAATTGAACATTGCACGAAAAATACATGTGCTTTCCATCAGACACATGTTTCACAAATTATCAATTCACATATTAAATAAAATCACTTCTATATTTATTCGAATTTATATATTATATAAAAATAATGGTGAATTGTCTACTTACAAGAAACTCACCATTATTCTTTAACATATATAAGATATTTTACTTCTTCTTTGAAAGGATCTCTACCAACTTATCCTTCTGATAAGAACGGTATACACCATGACGAACATCATAGAACACCTGTGTATTCTCATCCTTCGCAGTCTTACGACCCTGAACCTCACGGTTTGTAGGAACCTTTGACATATCAAGAGTACCTGTAGTTGTAATCTTCTTTCCCTTGTTATTGAAGAATACAAACTTAACGTTTCCGTTCTTCATCTTCTCTACCAACTCTGTATGCAAATTCATATTAGCTGGTGCCTCAACTACATTAGTAGGTGTTTCTACTACTGTCTCTGCAGTCTTTACTGCATTTTCTGCTTCTGTAATAAGCTGTGCCTTTGCTTCTGCGTATGCTTCCTTCATAGAAATGTGCTTTGCTGCACGAATCTTGTTAGCTACTGGGAAAACCTGTGCTGGAGAAATCTTAACTGTTGTATTCATAATCTTTATTTTTTAATTGTTTATTATTTACATTACAAAGATACATGTTTTATTCCAAATAAAAAAATATTCTAGGAAAAAATTCCAAAAAAATTATCTTCTATGTTGCCAACAATATCTATTGTTTATTATTACTCTTCAATTCTCTTCTGATATTCTTTATAAATTTCATTACGAATATCACGAAGTAAATCTTCATTAAAATCTTCTTTATTTCTTATATCATAATAAGAGATAAATGGAAATCTTACAGTAATTCTATGCATAGCATAATTCAATGAATCTACCTTCATAAATCCACATGATTCTGATAAATATAATCCATCTGCAGTTTCAACTACAATATCACTATTAACAAATCCATCAAAATCAGATGTAGGTGTTAATGTAATATCATCTCGTTTAACAACTTGTCCATCAGACCATGTATGATCCCAACAATGAACATTACACATTTGCCATATATCTTCTGATATAATAACAGGTTCATTTCTATCAGATGAAATCTCATATTCTGCAATAACTTTCATTCTTGCATCATATGATTCATGATAATCATCAATTATATTTTCATTTTCTCTACGAAGTTGATATACTTTATATTTCTTCATTTTATTACTATTTTATTAATAACAATTCAAAGATACACATTATTTCCTAAATAAAAAAGAGATATACCAAAAAATGATATACCTCTTATAAAAATAAACAATCAAAAAATAATAGTAGCGAAAGTGTGATTTGAACACACGACCTCAGGGATATGAATCCTGCGCTCTGACCAACTAAGCTATCTCGCCATAAAAATTAATAAATAAAACGTTTTACAATGCCTTAGAACTACAATGGTTTCGTTCAACCATCGCACGCATAGTAGACTTCAATAACAATGTTTCTATTTTAGCGTTAATGGAACTTATACTAAAATTTACTTTACTATTATTGAAAACGCAATTAAATGGTGGTGTCCATAGTCCATCTTTCTTCATACACTCTTATGTCACTCACTCATTTATCTGCAGTTATGGTGAGTTGCTTCACTCATATAATGTTTTATCTAATTACCGAGATCTTTTTATTTATTAGGAAGTGTCGTTGGAATCGAACCAACATCATTATCAATAATGCGATTAATATGACTAACATTATGATTTATCTGCGCACAGTCCTATTCAAAGGATGTTTTACCAATTAAACTACACACTTCATTATTTGAGTTGACAAATGGAATCGAACCATCTAAAATCTTCTGATAATTATTTCAAATTATCATCTCTTATCCCTGAGATTTGGGTGTTTTCCCATTAAACTATATCAACAAAAATACTCTCTTACTACAAGTTGTCCCCATTGTCTCAGAAAGATTTACATTTAACTGTTTTATCATTACTTCCACTATTATAAAAACTCCGTACGCCGTTTCCAAGCAGCTAAAAATAATAGTCATTTCACAGTACCGTCATTATATTCATCATATATTATGCATCTAATATCAGTGCAATTCAAAATTAACCTCAGTTAATGAACTCTTAATAGAACATGGTGTTTCACATGTACATCATATATATTATTATACAGTAGGTCTATAGAATATACAAGTCAACCTCTTTTTACGTGCTGTATACCACGGAAATATTTTATATTAGAGGGTAAAGTGTGATTCGAACACACGATGTATAATAATGATTTTGCAGATCATTCCTTTCGACCACTCAGGCATTTACCCAAATAAACAGGAGACAAGAATTTCATATTAAAAGTATGATCCTAAATAATAATTTGCTGTAATATCTCCCCTAATATAATTGATTCAAGAGTCTTATGTTATCCCAATAAACAATAGAACTAAATTTGCTGTTATGACTCTCATATATTATTAGATATTTAACTTAATAACATATAACTAATATATGTGAAGTTAACCTAAGAAAACTATATAATATAGAAAGATAATTATCTAAATCTTATCTTTTTAATAAATATAATTCAATCAAATCATTAATATGTTAATTATAACTTAAATTCTTCCAATGACTTAAGATATAACTTATTAAACATACTTAAATTTAACGTCACTATATTCTTTTTAGCTTATACAATTTATTATAATTATAAAATATCATAATTCATATATTATATCCAAAAAATGAGTGAAACGACGTAGAAAACACTCGTGGTACCATAAGTTTTTTAAACATATGTTTCAATTTAATTAAATACTTAATTAAATGTCAACAATACGGGCAGCGTGGTACATTCAACTTAAACGCCGAGTACGTTTTTATTAATATTCCGTTTGCTATAAATTGATTATAACTTACTACTAACATCACGGAATAACCATGTCAACGAACGATTTGAATATTACAACTAATGGTAATATAAAGCTTCGATACAAAACTATGTATACCTAATTTTATCTTTGAGCGGATAATCGGAATCGAACCGACATTGCCAGTTTGGAAGACTGGAACACTACCATTGTGCTATACCCGCAAATTATAAATACTATTAATGTCCTTTTCCCGGCAAATTCTCTAAGGGTTATTATTTGCTTTGTTTCTATATGCATACGTACACCATACATATAATGCTACTTTCATTCTCTTACTCGCACATAGAATAATCACGTTATTCCGACAACTTAATTCCATTTTCCTCTTGTAATTGTGGAACTTACAAATAATTATCTCCGACTCTTAATATCATATTGAGCAACCAGTAGGAAAATTCGTCATTTCAGACTAAAATCTGTACTCTCCAAGATTAATGCTTATGATTCCCTGAAGTTATACGGATGGATCCATGTACATCGTTACCATCACGCTTGACTACATTTCATCAGCTAAATGAAACTTAATGCTTTTACATACAATGTCTTCTTCTCGAAACTCTTTAAATGATGGGCACTCAAAACCCCACATTTTAATAGTATTTTTATTATTAATTATTAACTGTTCATTCAATTAACATAATGTATATGTTGAAATTAAACAAAAGTCTATATATTTCTCTTATTTTTTATCAAAATAATTAATGTATCTCTAACTGGAATCAAACCAGTAACTGGAATTTAGGAAAATCCTATTTTATTCACTTAAACTATAGAGATATATATTTGTACTCTGTAAGAGAATCGAACTCCTAACCTATTCGTTCGTAGCGAATTACTCTAATCCAATTGAGCTAACAGAGTAAAATTATAATGTATAAATCTTCCCTTAGGCGTGAACTTCCATTATATAGATACCTTACTATCTAAAGTTTTAAATCTGATTAATTACGTAAGGATAATATCAGATTTATCGATTCCGTCGGGTAGATAGGGCACGATCCTACAACCACTAGTTTAAAAAACTAGCATTCTACCAATTGAACTACTACCCGTAAATTTAATAATTTTACTCCAAATTATTAAACCAATTTAAAAAATTATCAATTTTTTCTTTCATTAATAATTTTCCATTTTCTGTATTTATATTATTCCAATCAATTCTATATATTAAATAATTTAATGATGATAAATATTCATCTCGTTCTTTATCATGTTCTTTTCTATACTTATGTTGTTGTCCATCTATTTCTAAATCAATTTTATGTTCATTGTGTTCTATCAAAAAATCCAAAAAATAACAATAACCTGAAATTTGTTTTACTTTAAATTCACGTATAAAATTTATATGATTATTATTTAATACATTAATCCAAAATTTTTCTGGATAACTTGTAATTTTTCTAGATGCCCAGCCACTATGTCTGCCTTCTTTAATAAGACGCTATACAGTTTGTTTTGAACGTTTGCTTGCTAAAATTTTATGGCATTCTTCTGAACATGTTGTAGCTTTTGATATATCACCTTTTAATGTAATAGATGGTATAAATTCGTTTCCACATATTTGACATATATGTACACCTAATTTTGTTATATCCATATAATGTTCTTTATATGGAATATTTTTATCATTTAATATTTTTCCTTGATTGATTAATTCCGTATTTAATACATAATTAGGTTTTTCTTTATAAACATTTTTAGAACGTATACTCTATTTTTTAGAAAATATACTTTTTTGTTTTTTAGAAATAGTTCTATGCTAATTATTATAAATAGCTGCACATGATGATGAACAAAAAGATTGTTTATCTTTATACTGTTTATATGTTAAGTCTTTACCACATATTTTACATACAGGATGTAATTCATTATATTTCCTAAATTTTATATTATTTGATTTATAATCTTCTATATTGACACCAATCTAATTAGCATATATATTCAATATTTCTTTACATTTCTATCCTCTTATTTTATAAGGTTCATAACCTAATAATTCCAATATATTCATTGTTGATGTGCATATTTCAAATACATGTTTTAATGTATCATCTGTAAACTATTTAATTTCCATATATTAATATAAAATATTCTTATAATTATATTAAGAACTATATTAATAGTTTACTTAAAAATATAAATTGGGTCACGTTAGGGACTCGAACCCTGTACTGCAGAACCACAATCTGCCATGTTACCAAATTACACCAGACGGACCATAAAAAGAAAAACCTCAAGTAGAATTTTGATCAATTTTCTACTTGAGGTTAAATTTGTATATATGTTGAGTTAACCGGTTATGATTGCAACATACAAGAAAACTTTAAACACTCAAGTATAGACATAGGTCGACCACCTCCACATGTGAACATGTGAACCATACCACAAACAGGATGCATACCATATGTCATATTTAAAGTTTTCATAATCTCTTTACTTATTTTTATTTTCACTATATATTAGATATTTAACTTAATAACATATAATTTATAATATATGTGAAGTTAACCTAAGAAAACTATATATTAAATATATAGAAAGAT
>ERZ840057.367-NODE-367-length-49007-cov-51.775780_pt1 | contig 49007 bp, 38 predicted proteins | sample MGYA00519907_ERZ840057 | MGnify/ENA primary metagenome ERZ840057 (study PRJEB31850, sample SAMEA3708862) | human gut metagenome | biome: human gut; feature: human-associated habitat; material: faeces | place: China | collected 2014 ...
ATTATGGTCTTTCCCGCCGCAATTCCGGTTTGCCGGACCGCCCACTGGGGCTTGCTGGGAAAGAAAAGTACCTGTTATGCTGGGTATTCGGTTGTCAAGGTGCACGACGATGATTATTTATCATCAATCAGAGCCAAGTCTCGAAGGATTGACCGTATGTAAACGCGTTCTTCTTCTGGAACTATATACATAATTCTCAATAACGCCGCCGTTTCATCCGGGTCAAGGAATCTAAGGTTTTTTCTTTTAGTTTCCAACTTAATTCCACCATTCGGCCCAGTTTGTGACGATATGCGGTAACTCAGTGATAATACATCGACATCATTTCGGATTGTCGCGTAAGATACTCCAAACCGCACTGCCAAGGGTCGTATTTTGACATAATCATCTGCGAAATATAAAATTCCAATGATTTCACGGCGGCGTGCCGGAGTATCTATCACTCAGTCACCTCCTTCCTGCTGGCTCTATATTCAGCCTACTACCGATTGTGCTAAAAACCCCCGCACAATCCTAAAATTTTCTGAAATTTTTCTGCTCTGCTCATATCCAAAGAAAACAGGTCATGCGTTTGCTATAAACGCATGACCTGTTTTCTTTACTAGATGTACGGTTTCTGTTTTGAAATGGTTACAAGTTCTTTTCTTGTATTTCTATCCCTATGAAGTTTCTTTCACGACCTATTTTGTATAAAAAAAGCCAATAATAAACACTCATGGGTCTATTTATAGCACTATTTAGCCCTCAAATATTGCGTTCGAAACTGATACCCTTATTTTGAGGTGATTATTATGCAAGATATTTATATTTCCATCGGCCAAAACATCCGCCGTCGGCGTAAAGAAAAGCACTTGACTCAGGAGTCCCTAGCCGCAAATGTCGAAATATCTGCACAATATATCAGCCGTATTGAGCGCGGGCAAGTTTGTCCATCTCTCGAATTTTTATATAGACTATCTGCCGCACTGGAATGCCCTATTTATTCTTTACTGCCATCCACTGCACCCAGCGCTTCTACCAGTTTCTTTTCTCAGGAGCTTGCCAGTCAACTCAACAGTTGTACTCCGCAACAGCAACAGTTTTTGATGAGCTTTATTTCTTGGTTTCTCCAACAGTCAACTCCGTTTAGTGAATAAACCCATTTTATAGAAGGAATATTGATGCTTGCACTATATATTTCTCTGCTGGATACCGAAGAGTAGATAAGTAAATTTGAACATATCTACACAAAATATCGTGGGCTCATGTTCTATACTGCCAAAGGTGTCCTGCAAGATTCTTATTTGGCAGAAGATGCTGTCCATGAAACCTTTTTGGATATAATACGGATTATAGATAGTATACGCGCCAACAATGAAAAGGAACTATCGCAATTTCTAAGAGTTCTGACCCATCACAAAGCTGTTGATATGGTTCGCAAGTGTACCCGCCAAAAGAAATCTGATACCGAAATCGAAGATCTCGATCTTTCAAAGTCAGATGTAAATGTGGAAACCATTGTACTCGATAAAATCGACTATGAAAATATGCTTTTGCTTGTTCAGTCCATGGACGAGAAATACAAGACACCGCTTCTTCTAAAAGTTCAGGGCTACAAGGTCAGCGAGATTGCCGATTTTCTCAACATTTCTCCCGGAAATGTAAAAGTTCGTCTGCACAGAGCGCGTAAAATCATTCTGACCGGATTGGAGGAAAATGGTAATGAATGATGACAAAATCCGTATTTCCCCAGACGCTCTTATCGCAATGATCGTAACCGAGGCACAGGATCGAGAACTTGCGCGGATGCCGAGTTTGGAAGAGATGAATGAAGACTTTCATCCATCAGAAAGGTTTCAGCGAAAAATGGAAGCCCTTGTTCGTGACACAAAGCGTAAGGCCGAGCGGAAGAAGCGACTTTTGAATGTCAAACGTTTCTTCATCACACTTACTGCTGCCATTTCCATTTTTTCATGTACCATGCTCCCCGTCAAAGCCGTGCGCGAGGCTGTTATCACAACGCTTATTGAGTGGCACGATAAGTTTGTATCGATTATATATGTAAATGAAGAATCTCCTGTCTCCACATTCCATATTACGCCATCATATATTCCATCAGGGTTTTCTCAAATAGAATCTTCCGGTGAATCTACCGGACGTTACTACGGACAATTTCAAAACTCTGCTGGAGATTGGTTTTCCTTGCGAGTTTTTCCTGTAGAAAATACACAAACAATTTCTTGGGATAACGAGTTTTCCTCTTACTATTCTATAAGTTTTGATAGCAATCAAGCCATCTGGGGTATCATGGACGATGGTTCCAATACTCTGCTGTGGGAGAGCAATTTCTTAGCATTTCAAGTGCGCGGGAATCTAAATATTACTGAACTCATCAAAATATCTGAAGGAATAGAAGTTCAATAATTTTTTCTTTTTATGTAACCTTTCTCCTTACCCATACGAATACCTTTATAAGAGGTTCGTATAAAATAAAGGAGCAAGTCGAAATGAAAAAGAAACTTTGGGCAGTTCTTGTTGCGTTTGTTGCGCTTACTGTTTTTGCCACATCCGCATTTGCCGCAGTACGGTGGCGTAATGTCGCATCTATCTACCCTGGCATCTCCGCAGGTGACAACAGCTACACATGTGAAATCAGTTGTCTCTCTGGCACAACCAAAATTGATTGCACCCTTGTTCTTTATGAAAAAGGGTTATTCGGAACATATTCTGAAGTTTCTCGTTCTTCCTCCACCTATTATGGACACACACATGAGTTTTCTGGTACAGCCAATATCAAATCCGGTACCACTTACAAGCTAGTGACTACTGCAACCGTCACACGCAATGGCTCTAGCGAAACCGTTAGTAACACCTTCGAAAAGAAGTGCTAATTCTCCCATCATAATATCAAAATAAGAACCTCTTAGAATCCTCGGCTTCTGCAGCCGAGGATTTTTTTGTTTATTCTGTAACCAAATGTCGATTGCAAGCGGATTACAGTGTACTTCAAGCAAAATGATTATTTCACGGGAGGAAAATTCGTGCTGGTTTTCTATCTTGCCGCAATCGATAACGATGAAAGCAAAAACAAATTCGAATACATATACCACAAATATTATCGGTTTATGCTGCGAACCGCATCATCAATCATTCGGGATTCCTCTCTTGCGGAGGATGCAGTACACGAGACCTTTGTCCAGCTTCTCAAGGAAATTGATTCACTAAGAATCGACAATGAAAAGTCTCTCCAATCCTATTTATATATCCTAACTCGTGAGCGAACGATTGACTTTCTTCGAAAATGGGAGCGACGACGAGGTGTTCTGACGGACTATGAAAATCGCTCCTCCAGCTTTGACAATTTTAAGGAGCCGGAAGAAATTGCATTGACAAATCTACAGCTAAACAACGCAGTCAGCATTCTTTCCGATATGCCTTCAATTTACCGTCGAACCTTAGTCCTGCGCGTGAAGGGTTACTCTATTCGTGAGATCGCGCAAATCACAAATTCGAGTGAATCAAACGTTAAAACCCGTATACATCGGGCGCGCGCTATTTTACTTAAATCGTTCGACACCTAACACAAAAATATTTTCGATTTTGGTTTACATTTGCAGATGATTTTTCTCTTTTCCCTTTCAGGAGGGGAAGAAGAAAATGAAATCATCTCTTTATACTTGCATTCAGGATATTCAAAATGGAGACCGTGAGCAGGCACTCGCTCTTTTGGAGAAGTTTTCTCCCCTGCTCAAGAAATATGCATTCTTCCTGCAATCAGAGGATGCATTGCAGGTTTTCCAATGTTTCTTACTAGCGTTCGCCAAAAATTTACAACTCAATGAGTTGACTATAAGCACAGACGGTGCTATCATTAGCTACATCAACAAGGCAATATATCATCATTATATCGCACTTTCTAAGGCAAAACGTCATCAGCTTCCCACTGTTTCGATTGAAAGCCAAACGGACTATGATCCTTTGCAGTTTGACACTGCATTCAGCGAATCCGATACATACAATAATCTCTTGCTGCTTGATCTTAAACGTGCGCTAAGTACCGAAGAGTATCATGTCATTTATGACCATTACTTCCGTCAATATAGCATCCAAGAAATCGCCGCAAGCGACAATAAGTCTCGACAGGCCATAAACAAATGTAAAAAGACCGCACTGGAGAAGTTACGTCATTATTGGGAAATCAAGCAATAATTATTAAGTATGTTGTTACCGCGCTGCTGGCAGAAAAATCAAATGAGGTATCTGTTATGAAGCATTCACTTTCTAAAGTTATTTTTCCAATCATCTTAAGCGCATTGCTTTTAGCCGGCTGTCAGTCAGTTTCCACATCTGTTTCATCATCCACCCCATCTCACCCTTCCACCGTAACAACGCCAGTTCCTCCATCTCCTGCGTCGGAGGAATCAAGTCCTGCAGCAACAGACACCCCAGAACAATCCCCTATAGATACCACAAAGGAATATTCGGTTCTTTCTTTCCTAACAGCTGACCAACAAGAATTGTATCAGGTTGCTTATGATGCTAAAGATGGATTGTACGGTATGGGAGATAACCTTATGTATCTATGGGGCTATCGACCTGTTTTGGACGATAACGAAGCTGTCGTCTACATAGACGAAGACTATGTTTTATACGATGCTAATTTTTATGAATTTTCAAATCATATCCACCAAATTTTCACAGATAGTTTTCTTGCTAACTCCGACTATCCTGTAAAGTTTATTGATTACGATGGAGATGTTGCGGTCAACTACAGCCTCAAAAAAGATATGGTGTATGGTACAACCATTCAAGTTAATGAAGCCTTTCCCGACACGTATCGCTTGGTTTGCAGTTCAGAAAACAACATTGATTTCACATTGATTTCCCACTATGATCGAAATGGATGGAATGGTCAAAATGATTCAATTGATGTTTACACCATCGAGTATCCAATACGCATGATTAAATTGTCTGACGGTTGGCGTATTGATGAATTTCATACCACCATGTTCGGGTGACAAAATCAAGGGAGACTAGTCTCCCAGTCTCCCTCGATTCTTGTAGTTCTTCCTTTACATGAAGTTTGCCGTTATAGCAGCGCTTTTTGACGTCAATGTTTAGATGGTGCTTTGCGGATTTTGGTAATTCCCAAAGATGTACCGTTGCAACTAAGATTCATGCCCGCCGCCAAAGATTTTCTCGTACCGTCTGCCGGATCAATAATGATGATATCTTCAAAACTGGAGCCACTCGTATAATCAAATGCGAGCATCCAATGCCCCTTCCCACCGGGGCAATAGCAAATTGGCGGGATACCTGTATCAATGACAGATTTAATATATGCCACCGTTTCTGCATCCGTCGGGCGTTTTGCCACCTCCGTATCCAAAATAAAGCTCCAACCATTTTTCGTCAGCCATGTGTAACCTTTGTTGGAATTCCAGAGTTTGATGTTCCCATCGCTTGTGGTAACGTATCCATCAAAAGAGGTCACCGTATAATTTTCTCTGTCCCGATACGCCGCAGCCATAATGCCCGCCGTAACAGCACACCCATTGCCTTGGAACCAAGATACCGGATGATTTTTCTGGCTCAGCCATACAGGGATAACAATTTTCCCGCTAGTGCTACCACCGCCGCTAGTCTGCGTAGTGCAAAGCTGCCATACCTGATTATCTGCACCAGATGCACTTTCCCACGTCAGAGAAGCACCGTTCGAATTGGATGCTGGAGTCAGGTACAGGTTGTGGTTGATCATCTTGATGCGGTACAGGTTGTTGGTTGCATCGACAGTCAGCAGATCAATCAGCGCATCTCTTTCGTTACCAGAAACCCGAAAGAAATCGCACACGCTGCCAGCCCCGCGGCCATAGATGTTCAGACCATACGCATTGTTGAGGTCAGAAAGCAGCTGGCAGCCACCGCTAACCTGATGGATTTTAAGGCGTTGATCTGCTGCACCAGTTGCCGCATACAGCGTAGCTTTCTGGTGATCTGCAATGCTACCATTGCCATAGCGATTCAGCCAGAAACTGCTGTTGCCGCGATACGGGCGGAAATAGTAAACATTTTCAAAAGTATAAGCCATTTTTACACTCCTTCTTTGTGTTGTTCTTACACCTCGTCAGGTGCTTTTTGAACGTTCACTAAATAAGGAGAATTGTATCTTTATTTTGTAAACTTTATTTTGTTATTTTTTATTATTACTTATAAAAAGGAGTTGTTCTTTTATGACAAGCAACGGTCAAATTATTCGTAGCCTTGATGGTATTAAATGCATTTCCGAAATGCCACCGCATATGTATCTTTCGACCATTGTAGAGCCGTCTCTTCAAACCATCCTATTATCGAAATGGTCAACTTTTCCTCGCTTTTTATCGTTTATTATTTCTGCTATAATTGGATTTCTGTTCATATCCTATAGTACCGAAATTCCAATTCTTTTCGCATCACCTGAATATGGCTCACAATATGCGTTCATCTTTTTTATCGTCTGTGTTCTTCTTTTATCCATATTCTTATTATACAATTCACGATTTTACTTTATATGGGCAAATAACTTATGGTATAAATTTATTCTAAAAAGAAATTTTCGTCGCTTTTCTGCTGCTGACTCATACTGCAGACAGTATGTTGAATTCCGAAGCGACAATTCTATACTTCACAACCACTTGTACAGACCATTTAATGATCAGCCGCTCAATGTTCTTTCCAAAGAAAAACTTCTATGCCTTTTTATTGCCAGTGATTTTATAATGATCCTCGCACTTAAAAATCCTAAAAAGGTTACCGCTACGTTTTCAAATTTTGATATTCTGCAAAATTTATATAAAAGCAATCTTTCTTTTAGCGATAGTATTTATATTCCATCTTCGCTGTTTAGTCGTTCTGACTGGGATACTTTGCAAAGCGAAATCAAAATAATGGGTTTCCCAACAGTTGAGATTTCGTCACCGGTTTCTTCCACCAATGTATAACGTGGTTTACTGTGTAGTACAGCGAATTTGTTCATTACTCACCGTTTGCTTTACTTAATTTTAAAATTCTAAAGTTTTCCCTTTACTGCCGTACTTGAATTTCCTGTATTCGTTAGGTTAGACCATGTAAAACTTATAATGGGAAAGAGGAGCCACCGTCTTGTGTGGCTCCTCTTTTCAGTTTTGTTCGTTCAGAGCGCGCTTCTCTTATGCAAGGGCGGGAATCACCATAAGGAATGCCATAACTACAACAAGTAGCGCATTTGCTCGAACTTTTCCACTATCGAAATCATAAGCTTCGCTTGTAAAGAGAGCTTCATATATCGCACCTAGTGAACGGCCAACCCTTTCGGGTGCCTCTTTAAATGCTTCTAACAACTTTTCAGGATTCAGATTCTTTGCTGCATCCGGAGTATTTTCATCCTGCTGAATCTTTGAACGAAGTGTTACAGAAATTGTCTGAGAAAAACTCGTCGTCAAAGTTTCCGATACTTTCCAACTAGGGATGCCACAACTCAACGAAATCGTCACACTACCTTCACTCGTATTTTCCTTAATAGAAATGCTTGCTTCTCCTTGGCCAACAGAAATTGCCATTCCATCAAACATTTTGGAGATTGTGTTCTTGACATCCGAACTCACCTCCGAATCACTTACCGCTGCGAGCGCAGCCTTGAGTTCTTTTTTCCCTTCATCATTTACAGTTCCTGCTGTAATAGAAAAGGTTAGGTCACCATTTCCTCTTGAGTCCGTAACTCCAACTGCAACGGCGTATTCGATTTTGATATTGCCTGCGTCAACTATTGTATATGACCACTCACGTTCAATCGTAAGGTTTGGTAACAACCCCAAAATTGGGATGTCTTCCTGAAAGTCACATATCTTTGATCTTACTGCACTTGCAAGCCTTTCATTATCACTCACAGATTCTGTGTCTCCCAAACCAGATACACCTGTATCCCTGCCAGATGCCCCAACTTTATCAAACTCCACTCCATTTACTTTCGTAGAACCGAATTGGTCAAAAGCCCAGTTCTCCGGCATTTTATAGCCAAGATTTCCACTGAAAGCCGTAGACATATCTGCAACATAGCTAAATACTGCAAGGCCATTTTCACTCACATATGCGCAGGTATTTCTCGTTCCATAAATACCAACTTGGTATTTTCGATCCTCATTAAAGGCATTGTTAATCATCGTGAAGTATGGGACGATGCTACTATGAATTTGGGTTTCCAGCGGATCGCAATCAACAGCGAAATATATCGTTGCACCATTCGGAATTCCCAGTTCCGATGCAGCAAGGATAGCTGCTTTTGCATCAGCATACCCTCTCTTGGCCGTAAAATAACTAATCAACTGTCCACCATCTTGGTAAATCGGGATAATATTCAACCCCGCTGCCAAGATGCTTTCTGCCTCGGATCTCGTGATTTTTTTACTTACACGCTTTCCCTCTTGAGTTTTCACCATTCCCGTCAAATATCGACCAACATATTTGATTCCCATGTTTTTCAAATTTGTCAATACCGGCTTAGTTAAAATGGTTGCCGTGTCAAGTGCCGTACACAAGCGACTGGTGTCTCCGCAACTAGCCAGCAGACCTTTCATGACACGCGCATCAGCATACGTGGTTGTATTGCCCGGATATGCCATAAAAGTCTGAAATTTCTGCACTGCCTCCGAAACAGTTGCAGAATACGCACCGTCAAAATCACCTGCATACATTGCGTTCACATACAATGCATACTGCAAAATTTTAGTGATATTAGCCTCATTTTTTCCTGTCTCTTTGCTGTCACCTGTAAACGGAAGCGTCGGAAACAGGCTGAATGTGGTTTGACCAAAAGAAGGTGCGGAATTTTCCACGCTGATTCCTTCTTCTTTCTGGATTGCGTAGATCAAGGCTTTGTTGGTCGCCCTCGAATAAATTCCATCGCAGGGATTAATCCCGCTATACTCACTGTATCCATTGTTCATCGCCTGTTGGATTTCACGAATACGTGCATCCCCTTTGCTGGACAAAACATAACTATCAGTGTTAAACACCGCTTTCATAAGCAACGGCGTTACAACACCTGTCTGTGGCATTCCCATATCGGCTTGAATCTTTTTCACACCATTCGCAACATTCGCATTGAAAGAATCATAAATTGCAGTCGTCGAATAACCCTTGCAAAACATCGCATGGCAGAAAAGTGTCACCAATTTTTTGTTTCGTTCTGTGGTTGCCATCCCCGTCTGCATTGTAGGACATGCTGCCAACGTTTTTTCACCGAAATAGCCATACCCCTCATCATCCGTAGAGATATTAAGCAAAATCTTTTGCAGTGCTTTTACCAGTTCCATGCACAGGACAGTCCCCGCTTTTGCATCAATTTCGCAGGTGGACTGATAAAACTTGTGCAGGAAAATTTGTGCATCCAACTTTCTAATATCGTATGTGCTACGATATGGTGCCATATATTCAAAGGCCCATACTTGATATGCACTGTTTTCTGCTTCAGTTGCCCATACCACGTTACCATTGACCCGACCAACTAGATTCGTTCCGTTTACGTTCCCAAGCGCCGTCAAGAAATATGTGTTGCCATCATATTTCGTACCAACACGGATCTTGTAGTTTCCGTTGCCCACGCTTTCAAAAGCCAATGCCGAGTCTTGATCATTACTGGCAGTCTCTTTGTAAAGGTTCGCGTTAAATGTATTTGTATTGACGTTCAGAGAATAATACGCCCCGTTGGCATCCTTGATAATCGACGAAAGCTTAAGAACGCCTGTTGTCGTTTTTTGTACCCAAAAGACCTGACTCAGTTCAGCCGAAAGATCGTATTGATTGACATTTCGACTGTTGCCCACTTGATCAATACCCCATACATTGAGGTACTTGCCACTTCCAGTATTTTTAATCAAATAGATTCCATTTACTAACTCCGTACTCATTTTGTTGTCTCCTTTTTGTATTGGGTTTTATCTTGCTATCACTTTAGTCCATGATTTATCACATCCCCGCATCATTTTCTAAAAGGTTTCCCTTTATCTAGTAAGGAGAATCCTTTTCCCGAAATGTAAACTATAAAAGCATTTACATTTTTCTGCGGTAGAACTCTTTATAATATTGGGTGCCCATCAAAATTCAAATCGGAGGTATCAAATCATGTATTCTTTTTAGTTCTAATCCCATTGGCACACTTTGACTTCAATTATGAAAGGATTTTAATTATGGACATGGAGTCTATTGAAAAATACACCAGCGTCAGTGTTCTCACTGTCTTTGCGACCATTCGTGGTTGGATCGGCTGGCTCATCGTTCTTTACTGCGTTGCCATGTGTACGGACTGGCTGACAGGAACAATTCTGGCTATTAAAAACGCAGAGTGGAATTCTAGTAAAGCACGCGAAGGATTATGGCATAAATGCGGCTCTATCTTTTGTCTTGCTGTGGCTTTGTTAACTGATCTTTTACTTAGCCTTATTGTCAATAACATTCCCGGTATGCAGCTTACATTTCAGTATAAAGTTATGCTTTTCCCTCTGGTAACCGTTTGGTACATTTTGTCTGAGCTTGGCAGCATTCTTGAAAATGCAGCGGAAATGGGTGCTCCAATCCCCTCTTTTCTACGCCATGTGCTCGAAAAAGTTCAAGATTCATGTGAGAGTTCTGACAAACTTCAAAATTAAAGTTTGTTTCCCTTTTACAAATACTGCTTTTTCTTCTCTATATATACTGAACGTTCGGATGAGCGCTTGACGAAGCGCCTACTTTATCAAAATTATGGAGGTTTTAAGTCTATGAGTAATCTGCTGATGATTAACAAGCATGGCTCTAACATTCCCGTATACGACATCAACAATGATAGTCGTCAGATTGGTTATCTTAATAATCGTGAAGCATTCGTGCAGTATAGCACGAACGGTTCCAACCGACTTTACATTTACTTTCTTGATGGCAGTGGCAATTTCACCAAGGGTGTTATTAAGGAAGATTCTGATTACAATCTTTCTTTTTACACCGAGTATCCCATCAAGAAAGATCTCATTGAACAGAATCCGTACTTGTTTTTCAAAATGCGAAAGAGTATGCCTGTTTACTACTCTGATGGTCGTCGCTGGGGTACGGTAGCAGCCAATTGCTATGTTGCCACTGATCGGAACCTCTGCGGTTCCAGCCATCCTGACTGGGCCTACATCAAATATGTCCAGAGTAGTAGCGGCGGCTGGGTCAATGTCGGTTATACATCTGACGGTTACGGCTTTGTTGATACTGGTATCCGAACCAATTCCTTGGCCTCTGGCATGGCTCTGTATGGTACATGGTAATTTTCCTATTTCTCTTTGCCAACGTTCTTCTTCTAGGGGTACAGTTTTTTATAAATAATTTCTAGCACAAAAGAGCGCACACGGTTTGAGCTACTGTGTGCGCTTTTTATTATCTCTACTGTACTTAAATTAAATTTTTAGTACTATTTTATTTCTATTTGCAACTTTTTTTCTTTTCTTTACGGATAAGTAGTAAGCAAGTTTTGGTGAGATGTATTCCACATTCTTCAAAGTATTAGCATGCATAACAATATTGCCTCTTTATATAGCGGCGATAGAAAGAATGGGAATCCCACTCATTAGAAGAACTTATTTGATGTGAGTGACTTGCAGTTCCAGAAAGTTTAGAAAACAATGTTCGTATTAAAAATATATTCACCAACGTGCCCCAATTTCTATAAATCGCACGGATTCGTGACATCTGATGCTGGCTTTTCTAATTGCCATTCACCAGAAATACTCATTGATACATTTTTCCCGATAAACATTCATAAAAAGGCCAAGAGGAGATAATCATGAAAATACTCATTTACAATTTTGTAAGAATACGTTCTCCGCCTATAATCAAGAATCAACCAAATCAACTACCCTTTTATGTTTGATTTGGTTTATACCGCGGCTTCCATTCTACCGCAGAGTTCCCATATTCATTATTCGGCACATATTTCACCAAAAGTCACCTCGCCTTTGCTGCTTTTTATTAGCTCATCAAATAATGATTGGAGAAATTCAAATGAAAAAAACACACTAAAATTGTTCGTTTGCATATTCATGGCTACGCTTTTTGCTTTTCCTACCTATGCGGCAGAATATACCACACAACTTCCCATGATGGCGTGAACGTTATGGGAGATTCCCTTAAGATTGTATAAAGGATTTTGGCGCCGGGATATGCAAAGTTCCCGTTGAGCTTCCGCTATTCGCAGCAGTGTGACCGAAAAACGGGAACCGCCGGGTGGCCCTCGAGCGCGCCGACGAGACCGCCCACGATCTGCGCAAACATAACCGCATGATTTTTTGGGGAAATCAGCCCCGGTTGAAAGAGATTGCGCACGCCCCCATCTGAGCAAAACGCTGGATTGCCCCCCCCAGAGCTGAAACGGCACCAGCGAGAAACCTGGGACGCCTTGCAGGCCATGCGGGCCCGGCAAGATCTTCACCGCTCTTGGTGCGGCCGGAAGGATTCGCCAAGCCGCGCCTTTGGAGTCGGGAAACTGTGCCGGGCAGGAAAACAAAAAACACAGCGCCGGAATGTTGTGGTGTGCACAGATTCCGGCGCTGTTTGTGATAGCTACAGAAGAATGTGGGCGCGAGAAGAACGATTGTCAGACCCAATCAGGATTGCTTTTCTCTTCCACGCTTTCTTTCATGATCCGATTCTTTTCCGCTTGCAAAAAGACTTCAGCGGTAGCCGCGGGCGGCTTGCCAGGCAGCGATGGTGTCGATGTTCTGCTGCTCAGTCGCGTTGACCGGCACCTGGTCCAGCGATGCCGCCGTGCTCTGGGGGCAGATCTCGTTGTACCAGTCCAGGCTGTGAAAATATTCGTAGGCCGCTGTGGCAGAATCGCTCTTTTCCGGGTGGAAATTATAGCCGTAACGGGCGTATATCTCGTTGATGGCCAGCTGGCTGGCTTGGTAGGCGGCGTCTGCTTCCAGCCCGCCAAACATCGCATCCAGTTCTTCCACCGTGATGGACTGGGTCCCGCTGTACGGGAACAGGAAGTCCCCCGCCGGGGCAGTGCCTCCCAACGGTAACGCTATCGTTGGTTCTTCTTCCGGCTGAGTTGCTGCTTCCTGAAGATTTTCCGGCTCACTGACGGGGGTCGGCTCCACCGTCGGCGCTGGCTGCGCCTCTGTCTCTGACCCGGCGTCCGCGGTCTCTTGCTCCTGTTGTGCCAGAAGCTGCGGCGGCGTTTTTTCTTCTTCACGGGGCGTTTCCTTTTCGGAAACCGCCGGGATATCCAGTACGGCATCCCGGCCCAAAATACCGTAGTACATGGCCTCGCGCCCAATCAGCGCGCAGAATACCACCACCACAGCCACCACACCGACCACCGCCCAGTGTACCCACCGGTAGGGGGAGCGATAGCGTTCCCCTTCATACCGGCGGCGGGTTTGGCGGTTTTTGGGTCCCGGGCGCTGTACCAGCGGTGCCAGGGGCTGCCCGCAGTCCGGACAGAACCGGGCCCGCGGGTCCTGGATCACCCGCCCGCAACTTTTACACTGCATCACGTTCCTCCTGCTCCTGCGGGCCCTCCAGCAAGGCTTCGCTCAAAAAGCGCACGGTTTCCGTTTCAATACGCTGCCGTATACGGGTATCCTCCTGCTCCTGTTGGGAAAGCGCTGTGTAATTATGGGTGGCATCCTCAAACAGGCCATACAGATTCACAAAGTCCTTGTCCGCCTGTTTGGCGGCCAGCAGTGTTTCCCGGATGGTTTCCTCGCTGAGGATCTCTGCATCCCCTGCCGCAAAAGCCACCAACAGCCGCCCTTCAAACTTGGCCAGCTGTTCATTGGGGTTGCTCAATGCCATCTGATCCATAAACCGGCCGCTCACACTGACCTGCCACTGGGGCAGTTCTACCGTGCCCTGTTCCTGGGCGGTCTGCTGCAGGGCACTGCGTTCTTCCGGCGTGCGTGCCAGAAATTCCAGTCCGTCCAGTCCGTCATTGTTGGCCGGGCTCCACAAAGCGGCGGCTTGTACCGTATCCCACAGGTTAAGGCTGACCACCCGGCCACCCATGCTGTGCCCCACCATGCCCAGGTTGTTGGAGTCCACCTGGTGGGCTGACTCCATATAGGCCAGGGCCGCCTTCAGGTCCGCTTCCATGGTGGTAAGGGTGTAATGGTCAAAACTGTCGCTGCTGTCCCCGTTTCCTGCAAAGTCCACCGCAATACTGGCAATGCCCCGGGCCGCCAGTTGCTGTGCCACTGTTCCAAAGTGACCGTCCCCGGCGCGATTGCCGGTAAAGCCGTGGCACAGCAGTACCAGCGGCGGATGAGACACATCCTGGGGCCACACCACCGTGGCGGGTACCTCTACCGGCACCCTATCGTGTTCTGCGGGGATCATGACGGATTCCTCCGCCACCGCATGATCGGTGCGATATACCGCGCCCGCTGCGGTCGCTTTGGGGCGGCGCTGCAGTTCCCGGCAAAGGATCACCACCAGTCCCAGCAAAATGATATAGGGCAGGACCACCGCCACCCGGTAGAGCCAGGCTGCGGTACGGCTTTTTTGTGTTTTTGCCATGGGCATCACCGCAGATCCGCGTAACGGCCCGCTGCAAAGTCCTCATCGCTGAGGAACGCAATGCGGTTTACTTTCCAGACGCCATCCTCCCAGCAGAGCTCGATGGTACGATGGTTATAAATCTCCTGCCGGTCCACGGTACTGCGGTCGGTGCAGATGGTACGGAAGGAGGCATTGTACACCACCCGCCCCGAGTCATACTGGATAGACTGGGGCTCGGATACAGCGCTGAAATCCCCCAGGTCATAGGTGTTCTGCCGGTTGGCATCACTGAACACATAGCGGGTCTGGTCGTTGGTATTGCTTTGGGTGGAATAGACCATCGGGTCCAGGGACTGGTCATTGATTGCCTGCAGGAATCCACGGTAATACGCCCAGGTCAGCACGTCCACCACTTTGGCGGAGGGTTGTGCCAACCCATCCTGCTCACAGACCTGATAAGCCCCGTAGTCTGCGCCATCCCCCAGCGTCAGTTCATTGCCGTAGCGATAATTGTACCAGACAGCAGCAGTTTCCCAGCCGTTTTCCGTGGGGGCCACCACCCGTACCTGGGCCACATCGGGCAAAGAGCTGCGGGGGATCAGGATATCCTGCCCGGAGTAGGACACCTGCACCTGGCGGCCATCCACCGTGACCATCGCGTCGGACCGGCCATTGTGCAGCACGACCTGTTCCCCCGTACTTTCCGCTTCCGTGGCGGCGGCAGGCTGCGGCGTTTCGTGGCCGGAAACCGCCACATCCTTCTGCCCCTGGGAGGGAGTTTCGTTGCTGTACACCGTGTCCGGCAGCTGGGTGGAACTTTCCTGACGGATCAGGGCTTCCCACAGGCCGTCCCCTTTCAGGGTGGTCACATTGAGCAGGATCAGCCCGCCTATGGCCACAACCAGTACCACAATCCCCAGAACCAGCCATTTCAGCCATCCGTTGGGATTGCTGTAACTGTCCCAGTCCGCCGTACGGCGCATTTTTGGTGCAGGGCCGTTCTTTTTGGGGCTGCTGCTCGTTCCATACACCGGAGTGGCCGAATCCAGCGGTTTGCCGCAGCCCGGGCAAAACCGGGCATTGGGATTGGTAATGGATTTGCCGCACCATTTACATTCCATAGAATATCTGCCATCTTTCCGCTTATTGTTCAAAATTCATGTTGGAGAAGTACCAGTCCCCGTCCAGGTTCACATAGTAGACCTGGCAGCGCTCCTGCTGGATCTGGTCGCCCGCCTCCAGGGTGATATCCACCACGGCCACAGCCTCGTCCTCCCATTCGCTGAGTTCCAGGGATTGCAGTTCCATGGTCAGTTCCGGCATCCCCATTGCTTCCAGTTCACTTTCGGGGGTAAGGTTCACACAGAGGTTCAACAGGCTGTACATGGTTTCGGCATCCATGTCCAGGTCCATATCGGTGAGAGCGCCGAACACCCCCACACTGAACTCCACCATGGCATTGATGCTTTCTGCCATACTAGGTTCCAGGCAATCCAGCACACCCTCCACATCCAGATGATTGTAACTGTCGCAGAACCGGTCATTCAGCTGCTGGATCTGGGCTTCGGGAGAGTACCCGCACCCACAGAACAGCAGCACGGACCACAGCACAGACACAAGCCAGGCGGCGTGTTTTTTCTTCATGGTGCCCTCCTCTTTGTCAGTTCACATAGCCGGGACCGAAATAGTCCGCCCCCACACCGAAATAATTCTGGGCAGCCAAGTTAGCCTCGTACCGGGCACCATGGGCATAGGCCCGCTGCAGGTACCATTCACATTGTTCGGCATCGCTGCTGCTGTAGTACCAGGCCATCCAGATCTCTGCCGGTGCATAGTTGACCGAGGCCGCCTGCTTCATGTAGTCAAGCCGCCTGGTCTCGTCGCTGGCCGCGTTGCCCAGCACACAGGCTGCTTCCAGATAGCCGCGGTTATAGCAGTCCTGGGCCAGGGGCAGAGCTCTTTCGTTATCGCCCAGCACGGACAGGCACAGGGCCAGTTCGCACTTGCCCCGGTAGCTGCCGCCGTTGACAGCCTGCTGGAAGTAATTCAGCGCGCCATTGATATCCCGTTCCGCGCCGGTGAGCAGGCTGTTGTAATAGATCAGACCCCAGTAATAGCTGGCCCAGGCACTGCCTTTGGCCACCGCCTGATCCAGCAGGGCGGTGCCCTCATCGCTGTCCTCGCAGAACAGGCTCACATAGCCCTTGGCTGCCAGAATGTCCGGGTCCTCCTGGTCGGGATAGCTGCGCAGCACCTCCAGCGCTTCTTCCGCCTGACCGCTTCCGGCCATCTGTACCGCCAGATCGTTCAGGGCTGCCACACTGCCGTCCTGCGCTGCCTCTTTCAGCAGGGCATCGGCCTGGCTGGCATCGGGGGTCACCCCCACACCGGCACGGGTGAACAGCGAACGCTGATAGGCCGCGTCCGGCTCTTTGCTTTGCTCCAGATACTCGATACATTCCGCCAGGGAATCTTCCGAGCCGGTGGCAATATAGTCCTCAAAGCAGGCCATGCCCACCTCGTACAGGGCGCGGGCAGAACCACGGTCCAGCGCCTGTGCCAGCATTTCATCGGCCCGTTCCTCATCGGCGGGAACACCGCTGCCGGTGCGGTAACACTGGCTCAGGCGGTAGGTCGCATCGGCGTTGCCCAATTTATGCGCCTGCAAAAGTGCCTCCACGGCGGCTTCGTAATCTCCGTCCTCCAGGGCTTCGGTGCCTTGCTGGTAATATTTCTGTCCCTGGGTGCGCAGCAGCAGGGTACCGCCGCCCACCAGAGCCACCAGCAATACCAGGAACAGCACCACCAGGGTGCGGATCATCTCCCCTTTGGCCGCCATTCCTTTCTTTACGGTGCCTGCACTCAGGGCCATGCGGTTGCCGCAGACCGGACAGTTGGCAATGATGGATACATCGTCTGCCGGCAATTCCCCATCCGCCATCATACCGCCGTTGGGATAAAGCATCAGCTCCCCGATTTTCTGGTTATGGCGGCAATGGGCACAGCGCAGGGTGATCTTGTCCGGCAGGTGCAGCCGGATGGGCTCAAAGTAGCTGCCCGGCTGCTGGGCGGCCTGTTTGCGTTTATCCCGGATGGTGTCCAGCACATAGGTTTTGTTGTTTTGCTTCATGGGTATTTACTTCCTCCCCGTGGCAGCCGCAATGACCGCCGTCAGTTGCTGCTTTTCCTCTGTCAGCGGGTAGTATTGCTGGTCTCCCCCTGCCGCCGCCCGCAGGATAAATCCCAGGGCCATGGCTTCCATAAGAGGAATCTCGCCCTGGTCCGGGGCAAAGAGGCTTTCCCGCAGCCAGCGCGCACTTTGGGCGGGTTGGTCCAGGGCTTTGTCCCACACCAGCTGCGGGTAGATACGCCGCAGGTAACCGCCCGCCGCCCCGGTCCGGACCGGGGGTAGCCGAAGCTCCCGACTACCCTGCTGCAGATACGCCACATCGGCGCCGCTGTTCTGCATCATGACCACGGTGTCCAGCGTTTCCCGGGTCTGGTCGGTGCCAATCAGGTCCACACCGCCGATACGGCACAGCGTGCTCCAGTTGGCACAGTAACTTACAAAAGAAAAGGTACGGCGGCGGGCCGCGGGCAGCACGCTGTACAGCCCCCGTGCCAGTTCAGGCACCGTGCGGGCTGCGGTATCCCCCGCCCACACTACGCTGAGAGGCCGCCAGGCCAGTTCCCGCCCCAGCTGCATGGCTGCTTCGTCGGGGGGCAGCGGCTGCCAGACAGGCGGCACCGGAGCCTGTACACAGGTGCCGGGCACATGGGGGACCTGCAGTTCCCGCAAAAGATCCCGCGGGTCAAATTCAGCTTCCGTTTCTTCCCGGTTTTGGGGAATGCGTACCGCAAAATCCACATAGGTCACACTGCGCCGGCCATCCTGCCCCACGCCGGCGATGCCATAGACCGTGGCATGCAGCGGCCCGAAACAATCGCGCAGCACAAAGCAGCTTCTGGGGGCGTTGAGGTTGGCCCCCAGGTCCCCATACAGGTTGGTAAAGATGTTCCACAGATAGCCGGTGCCCTGCAGATCCGCATTATCCACCCGGATGCCCTGGGGCCAGTTGTTGCCGAAAAAGCAAAACCCGTCCCGGCGGCCGTAGTGGTCATAATAAATGAGCATGCTAGCCCCTCCTTCAGTGGGTATGGGGGTAGATCCCCTGCCGGGCCAAGCTCCACAGCAGCGGCACTTCGCAGCCGCGGGGGTCAAAGTCGCCGTTTTCATCAAAGGCCTGGGCTATGAACAGGCGGACGTTTTCGGCGCCCAGCAGCGCACAGATGGAGGCATAGGCCCCCTTCAGGTAGCCCTCCCGCGCGACCACGAACTGTTCCAGCTGTTTGCTGGCGTACTCGATCAGGTTCATATCCACCGGCGCGTTGGCCTCGATCTGCATGGGGGTGATCACCTGGGTGATGCCGTCCACCGCGCGGGAGAGCAAGTCCGCCTTGTACAGGACCAGCGCCAGATTGACGCCATTCTCCTTCATGCCGTGGCCGAAATGCGTGCTCAGCGCCGCGATGACATCGGTCACCGTGGTGATGTCGTTCAGGTCCACAAGGCACAGGCAGGTCTTGGCCGTGGCAATATAGGGCGCCCGCCGGCGGACCATCTCGATATCATTGCGGAACTGCTCGCCGGGCAGGTCGTAGAAGGCCAGGGCAAAGGGATCGCTGCCCTTGCCGGGCGTGATCTGGAAAATATAAGGGCCGTGATAGTTTTCGGTGGCGCTCCACTCGCTGACGGTACCCTGCTGCAGTTTTTCCAGCTTTTCCTGGGAGCCCTTGCGCAGGATGCGGATGTTGTTTTCCACCGCGCTGTCGATGCCGCCCTTGCCGTTGAGGGTGTTGTTGATACAGCCGATGCCGCTGCGGGTCAGCTGATAGATCATGGCTGCCTCAAAGGTGGTCTTGCCGGAGTTGGAACCGCCGATAATAGCCATCTGCTGCATGGGCATGCTGCCGGCACCGGCATACAGTTTGCCATGGCAAAAGGGGCAGACCCGGTCACTCATGGTATAGCCCTCGGCACAGCGCAGGCTGGTGAGCAGACCGTCGGAGTAAAATTTTTCTTCCTCGGGGAAATAGGCCGGGTCCACGGTTTTCAGTTCCATGGCATCCGCCACGGGGATTGCGTGGCGGGCGTAATAGGCCTTGCGGTAGATATCCGGCACACGGTAGGCCTGCAGGTCCCGCCCGGCAGCACGCAGACCGGCATCGCTGTGGCGGAACACCACGTTGTTGGCCGGGAACCGCTTCATGCACAGCGGGCAGATAATATCATGCAACATAACTTTCTCACCCCAGTTCAATCTGACCGGGCTGCACCACGACCAGCTGGTCGTCCAGCACGGCGCCGGTAACGCGGCGCACCGTCAGGTTCTGGACGGCCGCCTGGTTCTGACCACCTGCCAGGCTCTGCGGCGTGATTTCCCCGCTGGGGGTCACTACCCGGAACGCTTTCAGGATATACTGCTGCCGTTCCATATCGGCCAGGCCCATTTTCTCCACCACAAAGGGATTGGGGTACAGCACCGCCATGCGGCTGCCGCTGAGATAGGCAAAATACGGTGTGCCCACCGTCTTGTTGGTCTGGTCCACATGGTACGGGATATCCTGCCCGCCCCGATAGGCATTGAGGCAGGCGGTGATATCGATGGTAGCACCCTCAAAGCGGCCATCCGCCTGCAGTGCCAGCGCGGCTTTCTGCGCCCCCGCCGCCAGCTGCGCGGCATAGGCCGCATCCCCCAGGGAACGGGGGTCCTGCTGCACCGGCACCTGCTGCACCGGCGCGGGGTTCACAGGTCGGGGGCGAGGCGCCGCCCCGCCATAGGGCGCTGCTGCGGGACGGACCGGCTCCTGGGGGGCATGCTCCAGCGCGGGCACCTGTTCCAGGGCAAAGCGGAGTTTTTCCTCCCAGGTGGGGTCCCGGTGCTGATGAGCATATTCCTGCAGCCGTGCTTCCAGTTTTTCCAGCTGCCGGGCGGCAGTTTTCAGCTTTGCCTGCTGGAGCAGCCCGTTGACGATGCCCAGCACCGCCCCCGCCAGCAGCAGGAGCAGACCCACTACGGTCAGGATGGTCTTGGCCTGGTTCTTTTCCTGCTGGGGTTCCGGCTGTTGTTCAGGCTGTCCGTGGGCGGCACGGAAAGCGGTCTCCTGGGCCTGAGTGGCGGTCTCTCCGCCCTCCTGGGCAGGGTCCTCAAAGGGGTCCTGCTGGGGAACGGGTTCTTCCTGGCTGTTGCTGTCGGCCTCGGCCGTTTCCTCCGGCTGGCTGTCCGACGTCTGCCACGGGTCCGCGGGGCCTCCGGTTTTCACCTCCTCGGAGGCAGGCTCTGACCAGATATCTTCTTCCGTCTGGCTTTCCGCCGGCACCGATTCCGGCTGGGTTTCCGGCTGCTGTACTTCCGCTTCCTGGGACTGGGTTTCCGTCTGTTCCGCCACCGGGGCCGCCTGGGGCACCGGGTCTTTCATCACAAAAACACCCAGGCACAGCAGCACCGTGCCCAACACCGTGCACAGGATACTGACCGCCGTCAGCACCAGGCCCGGGCCTTCGCTCGGGCGGGCGGGCTGCCGCCCGGCCTGGGGCAGCGGCTGCACCCGCTGCGGCATGGGAGGTTCATGTTTTGTTCTTGCAGGCATAGTTCCTCTTCTCCCTTTCTGATAAGAATGGGTAGGCTCAGTTGAGCATTTCTTCCGCCATCATGACGGCAAACACCGCTTCCCGCACCACCGTGGATACGTTGGCATCCAGGCTGCGGTTCACTTCGCTCCAGATATTCTGGTAGGTAGCCATATAGTGCTGGTACACCTTGTTCTGGGTATCGTCCCGGTCCTCGGCTTCTTCCACCAGTTCCAGGGTGGGCAGCAGGCTTTCCAGCGCGGAGTCCTGCTCCACCGCCACCTGGATGAAGTGGCAGTACGCATTGCGCAGCTCGTTCATCATCTCGCTGGTCAGGGTGGTGCCGGGGTCGGACAGCGGGTTGTCGGGCAGGGTGGGGGTCAGGATGTTGCCCGGACGGCCGTCATTGTCGATCTCATAGCTGAGCATACCGTCCACGACCTCCACCTTGTTGCCGTCCGGCGGGGGGATCAGATGAAAGCGGCTGCGCAGGGCAGCCACATCGTCATATCCCTCAAACAGCATACCGGGCAGCTGGGCCAGCATGGAGAAGGCGCCCTCGTCAAAGGTGGCGGAATCCACATAGCGGTACGCCTGGGAGCCGCCGCCCACCAGATAGATATTGAAGATGCCGGACTGGTTATCCGGGTGGATACCGGCGCACTCGCCGATGAGCAGGCCCAGCACATACAGGATGCCCTTGAGCTTGAAGCTGAGGATCTTGCGCAGTTCCGCACAGACCGGGGTGCTCCAGTAGGCCACCTTGATGCCGGGCTCTTCCAGCAGGGTGTTGAGCAGTGCCGTCAGCGCCGGGAAGCCCTGGTCACGCAGGGATTGTACTTTGGGCAGGGAGGCCATGTAGTTGTTCACGGCGTCCACGGTACGCTGCACCGCCACCGCCGAGGCAAAGTCACCCCGGGGCGCCACGGCCCGGCCGCTTTCCACTTCCAGGCCGAAGATCCGGGGGAAGATGATGGGCATGGTGGAAGGGTTGCGCTTGAAATAGGTAAAGAAGGTGCGGCCAAACAGCTGGTTACCTGCATAGCGGAAGGACAGGTTGGCGCCCTGCACGGCAGGCAGGGTATGCAGACGGCGTACTTCCTGCACAAAACGGTTGTACAGCTGGGCGTCGTCCCGGAAGATGGGGTCCTCCCCACCGGTGGGCTGGCGCCACACCGTCATATCGCTGGTACCGCCGCCGATATCCACTACCGCAAAGCCCGGTACCGGGGTGGCGGCCTTGGCGTTGTCCGGCATCTGGGTGCGCACATAGTGGGCAGACGCCATGCGCTCGGTCAGGCGGCCGTTGGTTACGGTGCCCGCAAAGATATTCAGGCTGTTGATGTAGGCAATGGCAGCGGTCCACAGCGGGGCCAGGTTGCGCAGGTACTGCTCGTTGGGGTAGGAGAAATAGTACTCGATGCCGTTGGCCTGCAGGCACTTGGCCTCCAGGGCACAGAGCAGCGCCAGGTGCTTGATGAACACCTGTCCGGCCCGGTTCACATCGGCCAGGGGGTTGCGGTCGCTCTTCAGGTCCGAGAAGATGCCCACCTGGGGCAGGTTGGTATTGATACCGGCAAAATAGTCGATGATACCGCCCTCGGTCAGCATGACCTGGCCGTCCTTGATGGGGTTGTCGTTAAGACCGCTGTACAGCTGGGCCACCGAGGGGAACTTAAACTGCCGGGACCGGGTGGAAATGCCGTGATACCGGTGGAAGTCCTCGATATAGGCGTCCCGACCGCCGCTGAAGGTGACCAGGGCCTTGACCCGTTCTCCGTTGAGCACGCAGTGTTCTTTCTGGGCCGCTTTGACCACGCACACCGAGTTGCTGGTGCCGAAGTCGATACAGGCTTTGGCGATGAGGCCGGGGTTGGCCTGCACCGGGGCGCCCGCAGGTTTGACCAGCAGGCAGCCGCAGGGCCAAACCTGACCCAGTTCGTCGGTATACTGCAGCGGCACAAAGCTGGGGAACTGGCTGCTGAACCGCAGCTGGATATGCACATTCGGGTTATCCAGCGGCACGATCTCACTGATGCTGCTGTCCGGCACCGGGGCAAAGTGCAGGCTCTGCCGGGCATCGATGGACTTGCAGTTGGTGGGCTGGATGGCCACATCCTGATGCTGTACCATATGTACATAGTACTGGTTCCACTGGTCGGCAGGCAGGTTCACATACGGCCACATGGAGAAGTAGGGGAAGTTATCCGCAAAGACGATCTGTTCCGATGTGTACCAGGCACTGCGGGCCAAAGTAAGGGGGCCATCGGTAAAGACCAGTTCCACCCGGATGCGGTTGTTGGCCATGAACTGGTCCTCCACCTGGATGGACTGCAGTTTGAGCTGGCCGTGACCAGCATTTTCCTCCAGCAGGCGGGCAAACTCCGCCGTCAGGGGCGGCAGCACCGCCAGGGTCTGACCGTTGGCATCGGCTACCGCGCAGTTCCAGTCGGTGGTGGTGGAAAGCTGTTCCACATGGGCCAGCACCAGCCGCGGGGCAAACTGGGGCACAATGGGCACCGCCAGGTCGGGCACCTGGCAGAACGCCGCAGCCGAGAAGGCCGCCCGGTTCATACTGGCAAAGAAGGTAGACTGGGTCCCCGGGATGGTGTGGGGATTGGACAGCTGGGGCATGGCATGGCCGTAGAGCAGCTCATCCCTCCACTGCAGCAGGTGACGCTGCAGCGCACCGGCGCTCACATTGCCGGCTGCCGTGGCCTGTACATCCAGCCAGGCGGCCAGCTGGCAGTACTCGGTCAGGCGGCGGGCCCGGACCTGGTCTTCGGCGGTATCGTAATCGTAGTTGATCTCCCACCAGGCGCCGGTGGCGGCATTATACCAAGGCACATCGGCCACCGCCCGGGGATCGATGTTCTTGAAAGGAACCAGCAGAATGTGGGGGTCCAGCGCCGCCAGAGGGTACTCCACCGGCTGGTTGTTTTCGGTCACGGTGCGGTACAGCACATAATAGTTGCTGCTGTCCAGCAGATGCAGACGCTCCAGTTCCCGCTTGTACACCGGGCCGGGGCTGGCATGACCGTTCACGGTGGCGGGCGGGGCTGTCATATTGATGGTTTTGATGGAAAGCTCATACCCGTACAGGCGGCTCAGGCCCACCATGCACAGCAGACCGTGCCAGGCACTGACATAAGCGTTGCGGCTGTTGTGCAGCACCTCGGCGCGCATATACTCCACATATGCACCGATATGGGGGATGGAATGGTCGCTGCTGCGCAGCTGGGGCGGCAGCGACGCCTTGAGCTTGGCGGCAATGCCGGAAAGCTGAAATCCGCTGGTCAGCGGGGACATGGCATAGGGATGGGCGGTGACGGGTGCCTCCACCGCGTCGAAATTCAAAGGCAATAACGCCGGCATAACGGATCCTCCCTTTTATTGAACCTTGACCTGCATGATCTCGTACACCGCCCGGTAGATGCCGGTCAGGCCCGGATGGGCGTTCAGATCAAAGCGGTACTTGCTCAGTGCGCCGTGCAGAGACGCACCATCCGGCACGGCGGTGGCGCGCTGGCCTACCAGAATGTTGTCCGGTTTGAAATCCCGACGCAGGCGGATGTAGTTTTCGCAGAACCAGGAAAGGGGCTGCAGCTGGTCCATGGGGTCCAGCAGCTTCATGTGGTCCAGTTCCAGCACACTGGTGAACAGGTCCACGCTGCCGGGCTCCACCGTTGTGTTGCAGCGGTGCAGGTCTGCAAAAAAGCGCATGAACTTTTCGCAGAACGGCGCGATGCGCTGCACTTCCTTGCCGAAATCCAGATCCTGGGGCAGCCGGGCGGGGCCGCTGCCCAGCAGACCGTCGGCACCGTACATGTTTTTCAGGAACTGCAGGCGGGCCAGTTCCCGCCGGGGCTGGACAAACATGGGGTACAGCACGTTCAGGAACGCATAGCAGAACCGCATCATCTGCTCAAAGCGGAGCTGGGCGTTTGCGTTGGGCACCTGGGGCCAGTTGACGCAGGGGGTGGGCATATCGGCGGAATAGAGGTGGGGCATCCCCTGGGGCACCTGCACCGTGGTACCGTTGAAAAACTCCACGCCGCCCAGGGCTGCAAACAGGTCCACCACCGTAAAGGTATGTACCTGATCCTTGCCGCCCAGGGTATAGGCGGGGCAGGTGGGTTCCAGGGGTTTGCGGCCAAACAGATACACTTCATCAAAAACCGCCGGAGCATGGGCGGGATTGTTGCGGGGCTTGTAATCGGTGCTGACCAGCGTGGGGTCCTTGGCATAGAAATCCAGGGCGGTGGCGGTCTTTTCATCAAAGGTGGCAAAGTTAACCGGGGCCCCCTGCTGATTGGTGGGCGCCTGGAACTTGAAATAGGGCAGCATCAGGCAGGCCGCCTGGCGATAGTTGGGGTTCTGGCCGATCTTGGGGTCCTCGTGCAGGGTACGGGCCACGTTGGGCAGCAGCGAAGCGCCGGTGCCTCCGAACATGGACCCTACAAAGTAGGTGCGTACCTCGCCGGAAGCCGAGGCCAGCTCGGTGCGGATTTGATTGACCAATGTGTTGGCAGCGCTCTGGAACACCGGGGTCTCGGTAAGCAGGCCGTACAGCGCCGCGCCCAGGGAAGGATGTCCATAAAAACCCTTCTGCAGGTCAAAGTCCTGCTCTTCCCGGGAGTGCATCAGGTCCACCAGCAGCGCATCGTTGGTACCGGGGTTGCGGGCCACATCGGCAAAACTCACATGGCCGCCCTTGGCCACATTGGGATTGAGCTGCTGCATGGCATCTTCCACACACCATTCACAGCGCTCGATCTCCGGCAGGGGCAGGCCGGTACATTCCCGCATTTCCCGGTATTCATCGATGGTCTTGATCAGCCGCGTGGTGTTGCCGCAGTCGATGTCCTTGTCCACCACAAAAACAAGGGTCTTGGTGTTGTTGTTCAGCAGACCGGCGGATGCCGCGTACACATAGGCTTCCGCTACGCGGGAACCTGTGCCGCCGATTGCCACCAGAACATTGATCGCCATAAAAACGTCCTCCTAAACCTTCGGTATTCCCGGTGCTGCTCAGTGACGGGAGTAAGGCGGGCAGAAGGCAAACGCCAGCAGGCAGAACACAACCTGCAGACCTGCCGATACGCCGTACGCCACGATGCTGGCCGTGATGTACTTAAAGCCTACCAGCACCAGGCCCACGACGCCGAAAGCCAGGTCAAAGCAGATGGCCAGTACCATGGCCGCAGCAAAGCGGAAGGCGCCGTCATCGATCTGCTGGGAACGCTCCACATAGCCCTTGCGGCCAAAGAACCAGACCATAAAGGCCACCGCACCGGGCACGCTGCACAGCACCGGGATGCTCTGGCTGATACCGCGCAGGCGGCTGGGCAGATAGACCACGTCGGTGCCCATCAGCAGGTTCCAGATCATAAAGGCCACGCCCATGCCGGCCAGAATCAGAATGATGCCCAGGGCCAGTTTTACCATATTTGCTTTCATCGTACATACTTCCTTTCTTTGTGTATCCTTGCGGGGATCAGTCCGGCAGACCCGTAACGCAGGTCAGAATATCGGCGATCTTTACCTCCCGCACCGCCCGGTTATAATCGGCGTCTCCCAGGACGTTGAGACCGAACAAAGTGCGGAAGAAATTTTCCAGACCAAAGGTGTGATAGATATAATCCTGGGTACCGGCGGAATCCCAGGCCGGGATCCAGGCGGGCAGATTCTCCACCGACTGGGCCATGGCATATACCGGGATGCGCAGCAGCAGGGTGTCGCTTTCCCGCTCTTCGGGGTCCCGGCTGAATTCTACCGTGATATGCAGCAGGTCGCTGTTTGCCGCCAGGCCCATGTCGGTGCCGGGGTAATAATCCCCCACATCCCGGCCATCAGCCTCCATCACCATGTCATAGACCGGGGTCCCCTGCTCAATGCGCTCAAAGGTGATGTCCAAGTCCTTGTCGTAGGTGATCTGGCGCAGGTTTTTCCAACCCAGCAGCGCCGTGTTCTCTTCTTCTTCATTGGTAACGGCGTACGCGCCGGTAATATCCGGCTCCTGTTCCATCCATTCTTCGGGGGTAGCCACTTCCTCCGGGTCCTCGCGGACCAGTTCGCTGCAGCTGATCTTGTCCTTGGTATCGTACAAGGCCTGGGTCTGGCTGCTGTTGGCCTGTTCGTCCTGGCTGTAGACTTTTACATCCACCGGCAGGTCCAGGCCATCGGTGCGCTGGATCGGCAGGAAATAGTGCAGCACCGTGCGCCCGGTGTTGATGCCGTTGGCTTCGTTATCGAACTGGTAGGCGAACATATTCAGGTAGTGATCGGTATCGATCACCGTGTCCAGATGCGCCGCGTCGATCTCACTGAGGCCCAGGTTCTGGTTGATCACCGCCGTTGACCAGTCCTCCTTGCGCATGCCGTCCTGTTCCGGTGCGGGGTCCACGGTCACGATCTCGCTGTGATCCACCACCCGGGCGCTGTTGCCCGCGTGATAGCGGGCCACATAGAAGTCGGTATCCTGCACCAGTTCATAGTTCTGGAAGGCCGTGACCAGATTGTTCACATAGGTATCCAGCGCGGCATCCCGCCCGGTGATCAGGATATAGATGGGCACCTTGCCGGTGACCTGGGTACCGTTCATCTGGTTGACGGCGTCCAGGTCGCTGACGTACTTGGTGCCGTTGAAATCGCCCAGAATCCCGATAAGCGCCGCCGAGTAACCGTCCTGGGAAAGGATGCTCTCATTGATGCGGGAGGCCAGCTCGCTGGAATCCACGTTCTGTTCCGCCAGGTCGGTGACCACCACATTGATGGCCGCCGGGTCCAGGGTGGTATCCTGGTAGTAAAGCATCTGCAGCGGGCCGGTGCCGCTGGCAAAACTGCCCTTGCCCACCGTGTAAAAACCCGCGTAATCCACCAGCGAGGAATGCAGGTTCCCCGTAAAGGGCATCCATTGCAGGGTGCCGTCCGGCGCACCGCCCAGGGTGTAGGTGGTGGTATTGCTGTACTGGTTCACCACATCCCGCAGCGCCGCCACCGCACGCACCATGGTGCCGCCCCCGGCAAATCCATACATGGACTGGGTATTGTCATAGTAGACGTCCACTTTGTCGGTGGCGTATACATTCTCCATGTCCTCCAGTTCCGGTTCCACAATGGGACCGGCCCAGTCCGGCAGCCGGTAGGGGCCGTCCGCCTGCGCCCCGCAGGCCGTGACGCATAGCCCCACCGCCAAAGCTGCCGCAATCGACAGTAAGTGTTTGTTCCTCTTCATTGGTAACTTCCCCCGTGGCAATTTGTTCCGTCACATAAAGCGGCGGTTGTAAGCAATGCACAGTGCGTTGGTGTTCTTCATAATGATGTGAAGCCCTACCAGCGGACCGATACCGCACAGCAGCCAGCCAATGAGCATCCACAGCAATACGCTGGTACCGTTTTCGGTAAAGAACATATTGTAGCGGGGAGCATTCTGCTGCAGGCGGTTCGCCACTTTGTAATACCAATAAATATCGTAGATGCCGCAGGTGATGATCCCCAGCAGGATAAATGCCAGCAGACCGGGGGTACGCTGACCGTCCCCCTCACAGGCGGTGTTGATATCCTGGATCATGTGATAGAAGAAGAAAAGGGAATAGATGCCGCAGGTGACGATGGTCAGCAACAGATAGATTATCACGTTGCGGTCCGTCTTGAGCATGCGGCCATTGCCCCCGTAGACCGGCGCTCCCTGGCTGCCGTTGTAATAGGCCTGGGTACCAGGGCTGGCCGGCGGCACCGTCTGGCGGGCACTTTCCTCTCGGGGCGGCACGGTGCTACCCTGGGGCGGCACATCATTCCGGGGCGGGGGCGTCGGGCGGGAAGGCTGCTGCGGAGCGGACGCATTCTGCCGCCGGGCGGAAAAATCCCCCATAATATCGGAAGCCGCAGTCTGCAGCCCCTGCAGATCCCCGGAGATCTGGTTCATGGTCTTGCCGGCCAACGGGGTTTCGTCATCCAGACGCAGCGCCCCGTACATGCCCAGCACCACCACGGCACAGCCCAGGATCTCCAAAATAAAATCTCCGGGCAGGAAGCGGTAGCCCAGCAGCATCAGCAGCAGGCTCAGCACCAGGCGTACGGCATTGATGACCGCCGCCAGAACACCGGCACCGCATACACCCGCAAACAGAGAATCGGTATGTATGCACCGGTTACGCAGCATAAACAGCAGCAGGATCACGGTCATCAGCAGATAGCAGGCGCCGGTAGCCACCTGCAGGACGCCGTACAACACAAACAGCAGATTCACCCGGTAACTGAACAGGCTGAGCAGATTGCCCAGACCGCCGAACACCTGGAACAGCGCGCGGATGAGCAGGATGGCTCCAAAAAAACCCGCAAAAATCCGCACCAGCCACTGGGTACCGTTGTTGCCCGCTGCCTCATAGGAAGGCCGGGGCGGCTGCGGCAGCACTGCACCGCCCTGCGGCGGCTGCGGCGGCGGCACTTCTTTTTGATACTGCGGTTCCGCCTGGGAAAAGTCCGGCGCCGCAGAGGACTCCGGGGCAGACACCGGCCCAGTTTGCACAGGGTCCGGGGTCACCGGGTCCGGCAGTTTCAGTTTCGGCGCGCCCGGCTCCGGCATGGAAACACTGGGCGGCACCGGGTCCGGCAACTCCAGTTTCGGCCCGGCGTTTGCCGGGACCGGGTCCGGCGTTACTGCTTCGCCGCACACCGAGCAGAAACGGTCTCCGTCCCCAAGGGGAGCGCCGCACAAGGCACAATATTTCATAATCCGTATTCCTCACATATGGATTTCAAAACCATCGGCAGCCGCATCAGCAGTCCTTCGCGCGGGGTAAAGCGCACGATGGAATCTGCCGGGTCGGCCATCCGCACAATATACACCACCAAAAAGATCCCCACGGTCACCGCTGCCAGACACCGGCACCAGCGTACCGGGATGTGTTTCCGAGCCAAAAACACCACCGCCCCAAGAGGTACCAGCGGCCACAGGGGATGAAAAGCAAAGGCCGCCCCAAAATCCAGCCGCCCGGCCGCCAGCAAAGCCCGTGTCATACCGCAACCGGCACAGGAAATCCCTGTCACCCACAGGATCGGGCAGGTGATCCCGCAGCACATCAAGGCGGCATAGCCCGCCGCCGTTACCAGCAGCGGTACCAGCCCGTTCCACCGTGGAAGTTTCACAGGTCAGCGCCGCAGAAAGGACAATACCTGGCCTGTGCCACAGCAATCGCTTTGCCGCAGGACGGGCAGGTCTTTTCCTGCAAAGAAGCCCGGCACATACAGCAAAAACGGGCATCCGCCGGGTTGGGTGTGCTGCATTGGGGGCAGACCCGCTCCCCTGCCGGCGCTTTTTTGCCCCAGGTCGTACCGCCCGCGGCGGGTGGGTTGCTCCCTTGTCCGGCATGTTTGCCCCATACAGAGCCGGAGGAACTGCCGTATCCCTTGCCGGCTGCCAGTGCTTTCTCTTTTCCCCACAAGGAAGTGGGGCGTTCCTTTTCGGTCCGTTGACTGCCGCTTCCGAACACGCCGCCCGAAACCGCACCGCTAATAACGGGCGTGCGGCTTTTGGTGCCCCACAAACCGCCCTGTTTGGCGGGTCTCACTTCTGTTTTCATAACAGGTTCCGGCGGCTGCACCTGCGGGGACTGCGGTGCTTTCACCACAGGGGGTGCCGTCTGCAAGACAGCTTCCACCGAGGCCGGCGGCTCCGGGACCGCTTTCGCCTGCGGTGCCGCCGGGGTTGCCGGGGCTGTCGGAGATACCGGGGCCGCCGCGGGTACCGGCTGACCGAAGGGGGATTTCCGCTTCCAGCTTACGGTCGTACCTTCTAACGGCCAGGGTTCTTTCTCGTCACCGGGTGCTTCCACTGGGGGCTGCGGTTCTTCCACCACAGGAGGTGCCGTCTGCAAGACAGCTTCCACCGGCGGCGTGACCGGCGCAGGGGGTGCTGCTTCCACCGGGGCCGGCGGTTCCGGGACCGCTTCCGCCTGCGGTGCCGCCGGGGTTGCCGGGGCTGTCGGAGATACCGGTGCCGCCGCGGATACCGGCTGACCGAAGGGGGATTTCCGCTTCCAGCTTACGGCGCCCGGCTGATCCGCCCACAGCCTTTCCAGCACGGCATCGTCCGTTGCCTCCACAGGGATTTCTTGGGGCAGCCGGTCATTTTTTTCCTCCATGAGTGCTCAACTCCTGCCTGATAAATTTTCATAATTATTGCTTAAAAATGCAGCAAAACCAGACATTTTTCCCTCATTAGGGACAACTTTCATCTTATTGACTAAGTGTATCACACTTAGTTCACAAAGTCTAGCGCATTTTTAATAAAAAGAACACACTTTCTTATCATATAAATATTGTTGTTCTGTTAAAATTGTATGGGGCATGTCGGCGTGGTGCCGGATGCCTAAATGTTTAAGGAGAGTAATGGCCCAACCAAAGAAGGAACTGGATATCCAGATCGGTTCCAGAGTAAAAAAGCCGGGAACTTGCCGGCCTTACGCAGGAAAAACTGGCGGAAACCATCGATGTATCGGTACAATATGTTTCAGACCTGGAACGTGGGAAGGTAGGTGCTTCCACGGCCACCCTTATCCGCATCAGTCAGGCATTGCATGTCTCGTGTGATTATCTGTTGCTGGGGCGAGGAGACCGGGCGGATGTAGCATCTATCCTTGCCATGCTGGACATGTTGGACAGCGATCAAATTTTGCTTGTGCACGATTTTCTGAGGTTATTACTGCGCTCCAACAAGTCACATTTTTCTAGCCCTGAACCAAAAGAATAAAATGTGATTTTTGAAATGCCGATTCAACAAGGTTCATACTTCACCGGACTCCTGTTCCGGAGCCACAGGGAAAGACTGCTTTTGCCCGGCTGTTTTCCCGCATACAAAAGACAAGCAACCGCCGTGGAAAATTGTCCCACAGCGGCTTTTTTCTTGTGATGGTATTTGTGACGGTTTATCGGTAAAGATCGGACATCCGTATCAGAAGACCTCCTGCAAAACCTGCCGCCTCCTCATACACCGGAAAGGTCGGTCACGTCAACGGAGTCCTATCTTCTTCCATACAAAACCCCCGTTCAGTACAGGACTGAACGGGGGTTTTGTGTAGCACGTACTTTTACTTTAAAGGGAGCTGCTTTGTTTGTGCCGGTCTGCCGGGCGGGTTATCCACGTATGTGCTTTTTGCGCAGCAGGAACAATGCGATGGCTGCCGCACCACTGCACAGCAATGTGCCGCCCAGAACCGCCAGGGGGAAGGTATCGGAGGTCTGGGGAATCGCGCTGCTGGTGACCGCAGTATTGGAAACCGCAGCGGAAGGCTGCTGTGCCTGGCCCTGGGCAGGCTGGTTCTGCTGGCCGGAAGCCGTATCCTCGCCGGGCTTTTCTTCCGGCCCGGTGGCTCCTTCATCCGTCTGATCGCGGTAGGTAAGTTCCGCCAGGAACGTTTTGCCCTTGGCACCTGCCGTATTGACGGTAAATACCACACCGTCCTCGTCGGCCACAGCGGTCACGCCCTCGTCACAGCGGAGCACTTCCAGTTCGTCGCCGTACACACGGAACTGCAGGCTGTTGTTTTTCTGGTGTACGTCCGCCATACCCACCGTCATGGTATGGGTTTCGGGGTCCTTGGCGATGGTCACGGACCCCTTGACGGCACTCACATCCCCGATGCGGATCTCTTCTGCCTGATCGCCCCAGAACACATACCCCGTAACATTGGCGCGGTTATCCCGCACGGCCTGAACAAGGCTGCTGTTGCTGAGGATCTCGATGTCGGGGTCCGCGGCGTAGGCCTGGACCTGGGATTCACTCTTGCCGGGCAGCAGCACATAATCGTAACTTTCGTTCTCGCTGTTCCCGTCATGGGGCACCGCCAGGCTCAAGTAATTGCGGCTTACAGGCTCCCCGCTGATGCCGGCGCTGCCGTTCACACTCTGCCAGCTGGCGGTGCGGGTCTCCCGCAGGACTGTGAGATCGCTGGTCTGGGGGAAATAGTAACCAATGGCGTCCTGGTCGGTGTTGCCTTCCAGCCAGGCCCACTGCACGCCGATCAGGCTTTCCTGGTCACCCGTATGGGAGACAGTCTCCTGACCGTCCACCACCAGTTTGTTGCTGCCGTTGATTTTTTTGTTTTCCACAATGGTTTCGGTGGTGCGGCTCGGGTCGATGCCGTCAATGCCGGCGCCCAGCGCCACCACCTCATCGTCAAAGACAAACCATGCCTTTTTGGCCGTCAGATCGGGGTTGTCCGCCTGGGCATAGTTGTGGAAATTCATGGCGATACTGGCATACGGTCCCACTGTGGAGCCGCCGTTGAAGTTGCCGTTGCCGGGGTAGTTGCCCCAGGCAGTCAGCTTCCAGGTGCTGTGGTCGGTGGTAATGCCCGCCAGGCGCTGCGGGTCCACGGTGTTCCAGTAATTGTCGGCGTACTGGAGGGGGTCTCCGTTATACAGATAGGTGGCGCCGCCGCCCTGGTGCCAACCGAGCTTGTTTTCCTCGTTGCCGAATTCAAACCGGCCGGTACGGGCCGAAGCATAGCTGATTCCCAGGCTGAACAGGTCGTTGTGTGCCACGGCCTTGTCCATGCCGCCGAAGATCTTGGCATAGCCGGTGTTGGGCACTGCCTGGATGCTGTCATCCCGGACCAGTGCCAGGGCACTCATCATGGCGGCGGCATTCATACCGCTGTAGTATTCGCTTTCGCCCATGACTTCGGCCCCGGCCTGGAGCTGCCCTTTGGCAAAGCCCTGCAGGTCTGCCTTGCGGTCGGCAGGGGCACTGTCGCTGAGCAGCACCACGCCGGCCAGTATGGCTCTGCCTGTTTTTACATCACTGCTGGTGGGGCGCGCCACACCGCGGCCGTTCACCATATCAAACATGGCGCCGTCCGCATACAGCGGCCGGATACCGTTCCAGATCCAGTCATAAACCACATTGATCTGATCTTCGGATACTGTTGCTGAACACACAAAATGTAATTTTGCAGTTAGCCGCGAAAGAGGAAAAAGATTCTACAAACCAGCGTAAACAAAGGCTTTTTCGCCTTTTTAGACTAACTGCAATTTGTGCGCAAAATGTGATTTTCTTTAAAACTGAATATAGACTAACTGCATTTTGGAAAATATCAAAAAAGCCTATAAACCCTGATTAAAACAAGGTTTATAGGCTTTTTTGTATCTAATTTCGAAAATAAGACTAACGACAAATAAACTGCAAAAGTCTGGTTGCTTTTATTGAATGAACAGGCTCGAACCTATTGTAACTGCAATTAAGGTCAAATTACTCTTATGCAAGGGATACTCCGAGCTACGACTTCCGTTTGAGGCACATGGAGATTTTCTAGGAAATTGACTTTTAAAGAGGTACCCACCATGACACAATGGCAGCGCGTTTATATAGATGTGGATTGCATTATTCAATCGGATGGCGTAATGCGTCCGCGGATCATTAAATGGCCGGATGGTCGACACTTTATAATCGACAGAGTTATCTGCCGCCGTCAGGCCGCCGCTGCCAAAGCCGGCGGTCAGGGTGACCGCTATACCATCGCCGTCTGCGGCCAGGAACGTTACCTGTTTTTTGAGCGTTCTTCCAATATTTCTGGTAATACAATTGGGAAATGGTATGTTGAGGTTGAGGTGCCTGTTCAATAATTCTTTTTGATCCGCCGGGGGAATCCGACTACACAAAAGGAGTACAAATGTTTGCAGAACAGCTAAAACGCACCCGGCAATCCATGCACTATAGTCAAGCTGAAATTGCTTCAAAGCTGGGTGTCACACAGCAAGCCGTTGCCAAATGGGAAACGGGAGTATCCACTCCTTCCCCTACCTCAATTTCTAAACTCTCGGATATCTTGGGTATCTCTACTGATGTACTCCTCAAAGGTGCCAAGGACATCTCCCCCGTTGGTCACGATTTCCTTGATGCTCCCGCTGAGTATTCCATCCCTGCCGTTGGGAAAATCAGACCATACGGAAAGTCATATATTTTCGACGAGCAGTATGGTTCCGCATGGGCATACGTGCCAAACCCGAATGACTATATTTACTATATCCTTGACGATGATGCAATGGCACCTCGTATAATGACTGGTGATACTGCGTTGATTCATTATCAGCAGCGTCTTTGTGATGGAGATCTCGGTCTGTTTATTTACAGCCCGTATCCTATTGGCTTCATTGCGCAGTACAAGCAAATCGGTTCATCAATAGTTTTGCACTTTTTTAATTCTACGCGAGAAGATTTCGTAGCCAAAAGTAATTTGCTTGACCATCTATTTATAATTGGCAAGGTCGTTGAGACAAGAATCAAGTGGTAATTTCTATAACTGAATGTTAGAGCCGTCCTATTTTGTTCATTGGACGGGCTAACCTGACGGAGCGCCGCATAAAAGATGCCGCTAGCGCCGGAATTAAGTGTCGCAGGTATCATTTTGGAAAAATCTCTGCTATAATAGTCCTAACAGATTAACTGCGTGTATCGCAACCAAAACAAAAGAACGAAAACAAAAAAGCAGTAACAAGTCCGACTTCATTATTTTTTCAGACCAATTAAAAAACAGTCACAACCGACGTAGTCAAACAGTTGCTGTAAAGATTTAAGAGAAAAACTGCATCGAATCCACGCGGCTTCCGTTGACTCGCGTTTCAAGATGCAAGTGACTACCTGTCACCCGTCCGGTCTGGCCGACATAGCCGATGACCTGCCCCGCTTGTACTTGCTGGCCGGTGGTAACGCAGATGCTGGAGCAATGGGCGTACAAAGTTTCCAGTCCGCCGCCGTGGTCGATTTGAATGTAGTAACCGTAGCTGCCGCCCCAACTGTCAAGACCGTTGGCAACGGTGACGATGCCGTCTGCGGCGGCGAGGATCGGTGTTCCCTCGGCACAGGCAATGTCAGTGCCGGTGTGGGAGCTGACCTCGCCGGTGATGGGGTCCACGCGGTGACCGAACTGCGAGGTAATTGTACCCGCTACCGGAAGCGGCCATTGCAGGGTGCCTGTCGGGATGCGGGTGCTGTTCGGGTTCATAAGTTTCCCGCCGCCCTGTGCAAAACCGCCGAGCAATTCTGCCCACAGTTCCTCATACTGCGGGTCTTGCAGCAGTTGCAGGTAGGTATTCTGGCGGGTGGTAAAGTGGTAGTCTGCCGCCATCTCGTCGGGTGTTTTGTGGGTCAGTTCGATTACAAGGACAATTTCGGTGATTTCTGTGGTAGTCGGGTTGCCGTCCTCATCTGTAGTGTCTATGGTAGTCGTCTCCGGGTAGGTGGAATAGTCCACTGCGTTCATTGCCCACATAGTTTCCCGCAGTTTATCCACCTGTTCCTCTGTCAGCGCCGCTACAGGTGTGCCCTGTTCATTGCCAGACACATACGATGAAAAGACCGCCAAGACATCTTGCCAGCGGATGTAGTATACATCATCGTTGGCGGTAATGTCTTGGCGGTCATGCTGTACGGTATCCGAGATTTCTTCCAGCCTATCGCGGTATTCTTCGGTCAGGGTATCTACGGCTTCACGCACGGTGACGGACGCTGCGTTGGGGGCATCGGCGGCAAAGAAGATGCCGTAAGCCGAGCCGGACACAAAGGCTACAAGGCAAATTATAATAACTATGCTTAGTGCGACACTTGTGCCTGCAATAATTGCGGTGACAAGGCTATGCAGGCTTTCAAGGAAATGCCGGATTGCAGAAAGTGTAGCTTTGGTTTTCTGCTGTAGGGTTGTGGCTTGGCGTTGTAAAGCCGCCATCATTCGGTTGGCGGGATTTTGTAATTGTGTCTGTGTTGTTATACTCCGCACAGTTTCGTTGGCCATAGTACGGACTTGCTTTTGTTCATAGCTTACACCACGAATCTCGTGCGGTGCAGTCTTGATGGCGGTGGCTTTTTCTCTTGCGCACTTACGGGGCAAATCCGTCCCATACTGCGGTGGGCGACTAGCATCGGGCCGCTTGCCGCCGACATTCGTTTCGGGGCCGACACGGCGCTCTGTGGCGGTGTGGGCGCGTACTTCTGTGGCCTGTTCTGCAGAGTGCTGCTGTTTGCACTTTTCATATTGCTTTTGGGTCAACTGTCGGCCCTGCCTATAGCTGAAATCGAGGTTTCTACTAACGGCAACGGTTGTTCCATCGGCTATGTTTCCCCCAGCTTGGTCTGCCTCCGCGTAGGCTCCCTGCTCGCCAGAACCGTCCTGCTTTTCCACAGGGATGTTCCGTTTTTCTTTGGCCTCTGTCCATGCCTTTTTCAATGCTACGTTGGGGATACCCCCTGCAATCTTTTCTTTAGGCATACGTTCGGAAGGCTTCTCTTTAATCTCTTTCATTGCATCACCTCGGTCATATTTTGTTCAAGGGAAATTTCAAAATCGTTCAAGAGTCTTTTATACTCCACACACAAACTGCTGATATACTATATTTATAATCAAAAAACAAACGCGGGAGGGCTCCCGCACACACTTACACACTGCGCCTTAGACCATGCCAGAGCAATCGCTCGGTCAAGGCCAGACAACAAACAAGGCTGTATGGCCATTACATATAAAAACTCCAAACAAAACCGGGTAGAGTGATTTGATACGAATCACCCTACCCGGTTTTATTTGTCTATGCAGTTGTCATTAGCTTTCGAATCAACTCACCTGAATAAAACTCCACTGGCTTGTCCAGTAAGTTGTTGGAACATTCATAATCTGTACGTTCCATTGCAAAAGTTGCTTTTTTATTATCACCTCCCGACACCATATTCCATAATTCATTTACTGCTCCTGCAGGAAGTTCAAAAAAGTTGCAATGCCGCCGCCAAGTTGATTTACCTGTCCGGGTCTTACGCCCTTCAGGTCGGAGACATCGTAGAAATCGCCGTTTTGGGTCGTTTCGGTCAGCATACCGGCATCACTGCCGAAGATGGAATCCGTGACGCCGATAAACTCATCGCCCCAGAAGCAGCAATCCTCGGCAGCAAAGCCAAAACGGGCAAACAGAGCATCGACATTGTCACTTTTGCCGGTGGGACCGACCTCCAAGTATTTTGCATCGGTCGTGGCGCGCAGCGGCATTTCCGGCGTACCGAAGGATTCTGCCATTGCAATGACGGTTTCAATGCTGTCAATGCCGTGCTGCTGCAAGATGTGCTGCAGGCGTGCAGCCTCGCCCTCCTGTAAAAACAGATTCTCGCCGCGGTTGTTGGCGGGCATCAGGTCGATTTTGCAGTAATTCGGGCGGCTGAAGACAATATCGGTGTTCATGCCGTATTTTTCCAACAACTCGCGGTGGATGCGGTAGCAGGCATCGTGTACGGCAAGGATGCCCTTGGCATCCGGCACGCGGTCAACAAGAATGGTTGGCTGGCCTGCGGCATCATACCCATAGTCGAACGCACCGCGCCCCAGACCAAGGTACAGGTTTTCCAGCTGTTTCGGCGTAAAATAGCTGTGCAGCTTGCCGCCTGCAATGTTCTCGTAAGTCGTACCGCTGACGATGCAGAGCTTTACCCCTTTATCCAGCAGCGGGCGCATTGCGTTGACGGCATCCTCGACAGGCGCTTTGCGGGAGAGAACCGCTGTGCCGTCCCAATCAAAAAAGATTGCTTTATAGTGCTTCATGGCAGGTTGCCCCTTTCTCGGTCAGTTCGTAAGGCTTGCCCTCGACAAGGAAGTTGACAGTATCGCCGCTTTGCAGCGTGATGGTCCAGCCGTCCGGCAGCACATCCACTGCCAGTACGGACTCTTTGATTTTCACTGTGAAGTGATAGCCGTTCCACGCTTCGGGAATATAGAATTTGAACTCCGGCACACCGTTTACAAGACGCAGACCGGCAAAGCCAAAGACAATGCTCTGCCATGTACCGGCCATATTGGCGGCATGGATACCGGCGTAGAAGTTGTCATGGTAATCATCCAGATCCATCCGGGCAGACTGGGCAAAATAGGTATAGGCGTCCTCGTGGCGTCCGATGCGGCTTGCCAGAATACCGAAGATGCAGGTGGAAAGCGAAGAATGATGCAGCGTTACGGTCTGATAGAAGTCGTAATTGCGCAGCAGCTCCTCATCGGTAAACAACGCACTGTACAGCATCATACCCATGATGGCATCCGCCTGCTTGCTCATTCGCTGGCGGTAGATGAACAATGGGTGATAGTTTTCGTACAGAAGGTGCCGCTTTTCGGGAGGAATACGGGAATCGTCCCACGGCTTGCGAAGCATAAAGCCATCGTCCTGCAAATAGACCTGCCGCTTTTCATCGTAAGCAAAATACATAGCATCGGCAGTCTTTTTCCACTGGGCAGGCTCGTCCGGGTCGAGATGAATTTTTTCGATCAGCTTTTGGTAAGCATCGGGGCGCTGTTCTTTCAGCGTTTCCAGCGCTTTGACGGCGGCATACAGGTTCTGCTGCGCCATCAGGTTCGTATAGAAGTTATTGTCCACAATGGCATTATACTCATCGGGACCGGTCACGGAGCAGATGCAGTATTTGCCGCCGCGGCACTCGGCAAAGCAGCCTACATCCGCCCAGACGCGGGCCGTTTCGCACAGAACCTCGGCTGCTTTGTCGGCAAGGTAGTCAATATCGTTGGTGACAGCAACATAGAGCTGGAACGCATAGGCCACATCTGCATTGATGTGGTACTGCGCCGTACCCAGCGGGAAGTAGGTAGATGCTTCCTCGCCGTTGATGGTGCGCCAAGGATACAATGCACCGATGGGATGCCCCAGTACACGGGCACGGTCGCGCGCTTTATCCAAGGTGCTGTAGCGGTAGTCCAGCAGACTGCGCGCAAGCTCCGGCTGGGTATAGACAAAGACCGGCAGAACATACATTTCGGTGTCCCAGAAGTAGTGACCCTCATACCCTTCGCCGGACAAGCCTTTGGCACCCATACCCGTTCTGCCATCACGTCCCGATGCCTGCATGATGTGATACAGGTTGAATCGCAGTCCCTGCTGCAGAGGCACATCGCCGTCCACGCGAATATCGGCAGTCTCCCAGAAATGTTCCATCAGGGCAGCGTGGGCGGCAAACTCCTTATCATATCCGTCAGCGGCAAAGGCAGTCAGTTCCTCATTCACAAACGGGAGCATGGCGTCCTTGTCCATATCGAGGGAGTCGGTGTAGACGGTCAGCTTTTCCAGTGTGATCGTGTGACCCTGCTTGGCGGCAAAATCGTATTCGATCCAAGCATCGACATCGTTTGCCTGATGCCGGGTCGCAGCTGCTGCCTCCGAGAGCAGATGCACCGAGCCGCAGGCCATCGCCAGCTTGCTGTTGACAGCGGTGCTTTGGCAGGTCATAGTTTTGTCATCGGCGGTCAGTGCATCGGGCAGCAGATGACGTCCAAACGGACCGTAGTCCACCAGCGGATTTGTGGTACGAGTATGGTTTTCCACATCGGCGTCCAGTGCGCTGTGCAGCGTCAGCGTACCGCTGAAGTTCACGGGGGTAACGCTGTATCGCTGTGCCATGCGGTTTTTGTGAGCAAGGCTGACAAAGCGGATATTATCCACCCGGACAGTTTTACCGTTGGGGGAGGTCCATTCAAAGCTGCGCACGACCTGACCGTGCTTCATATCCAGTGTGCGGCGGTAATTTTGCATTGTGCCGGTACGGATGTCCATAGGCTCACCGTCCACCACAAGACGAATCGTCTTGCAGTTCGGCACATTCAGGATCGTCTGGCTCTCGGTCGGGAAGCCGAAGTTCCACTCGCCGTAGCGGACGTGCTCCTGCTCGTACAGACCATTGAGGAAATTGCCCTCCAAGCCGTGCTGCTCGTCAAAATCGTAGGCTTCCTCATGGGTGCCGCGGGTGCCGATATAGCCGTTGGAAAGCGCAAACGTCGTTTCGTTGCGGTAGTTCATCGCAAGATCAAGGTGATCCTCCGTTACATTCCAAGGCTCAAAGGGATAAATTGGGGTCTTGTTGGTATCCATTGCAACTTCTCCTTACAGGTCTACTTTCCAGAATACCTCGTCTGCTTTTACAAACGAATACAGAAAATCCACGGCATCCGGCTTTAAGGCCGTTTTATGGCAGGAAATGGCGCGGTGCTTGAGGTTCTGCGCCAGATCTTCGTTCAGCATTTCCTGCGGAACGGGCAGAACGATACGATTCTCCCAGCGCAGTGTACTGGCACTTTCCAGCCCCTCCGGGCAGGTCAGCGGACGAACACCGTCACGCAACGGCCAGTTTTCATCCCCTGCGGGCGAATGGACAATGCCTGTATAGAGGGTCGGAACTTTTTTGCCAGCCTCACGGCGGCTGCGCAGTTCATCGCAGATAAACTGGTACAGCCCGCTATGGTCGCCGTGGGTGTCGCAAAGTGCAGTGGTAATGATGCTGTCCGGTTCGATTTCATCGAGTACGGCTTTCAGATCCTGCACAAAGCCGGCTTTTGTATACGGCGCAGGAATACCGAAATGCTGCGCGTGGAAATCCGGCTTTCCGGGCAGACCGTAGGTTTCCGTACCGCAGTGGGAGGGATGAACCTTGTTCTCATCGGTTTCGTCATACAAGCCAGCAAGGAAGCTCTCTGCCCGCGGCATACCGGTATCGGCATAGCCGAGGAAGGTAACCTGCTCACCGGGAACCCCCAGCAGTTCCACGCCCGCCAGCGTTTCACGCAGACGCGCATAGCCTACGCTGTGGTCGTGGCAACCGTAGTCGCCGTTGGTCACCATTACCACATGGGGGTTCAGCCCTGCGTGGGCAGCCGAATACAGCACACCAGCCGTCAAAAGCAGTTCATCGTCCTGATGGGGAACGATTACCATGATTTTACCAAAATCTGTGATTTTCATTTTCAATTACCCCTTCACAGCACCGGCAGCAACACCGGCAATAATATACTTCTGCATGAACAGATAGAAAATCATCAAAGGTGCAACGCCCAGCATCATCATCGGGAACATAGCAGTCCAGTCGGTGGAGAACTGACCGATGTTGCGGGAAACTTCCTGCAGGATAACATCATTGGCACGGCTCTGCAGGAAGAGCAGCGGGGTCATAAACTCGTTCCAGACATTCAGCGTGACGATGATGATAACGGTAGCCATGACCGGCTTGAGCAGCGGGAACACGATGGTGAAGAACTTCTGCATTGTGCCGCAGCCGTCGATCTCAGCGGCCTCCTCCAGCTCAACAGGCACCGTAGAGTGAACGAATTCACGGAAGAGGAACACCGCCTGCGGCATATTCACAGCTACATCGACAAGGATGACGGCGAAGGGGCTGTTCATCAGGTGCAGCGCCTTGACGATTTTGTACAAGCTGACAATGTTCATCTGAAATGGCACGACCAGACCGGCCAGAAAGAACAGGAACAGTCGGCCGCCGAGCTTGGAGCTTGTGCGCGCCAGTGCATACCCGGCCATACTGCCGAACAGCACGATGAGAAAGACGCTCATTGCCGTGATAAACAGTGTGTTGGCAAACGCACGGGGAAATTCCATCTTCTGCCATGCGTCGATATAGTTTTGCAGATTGATAGCACTGGGCAGCGCCAGCGGGCTGGCGGTAGCCTCCGCGGGGGATTTCAGCGTTGTGACGATCAGATAGTAAATAGGGACAGCCCAGAGAACAGCGAGCAAGACCATCAATGTTTCGGTAATGATCAGGCCGCGTCTTTCAAATTTACGCGTATTCATTGAATAGAGTCACTCCATTTCTGCATAATTGTGTTCATGATAGCACTCAAAATCATAACGACAACGAAGAAGCAAACGCCGAACGCCGCGCCCTGATTGTAGAAGCCGTCCGAGATGCCCTTGCGCATCATGACCATCATAACGGTCTGGGTGGCATCGCCGGGGCCACCGCTGGTCATCGAGTAGATGACATCGAATGCCTTCATGCCGCCGATCAAACCGGTGACCGCCACGATCTTGACCGAGGGGCACATCAGCGGCAGGGTGATACGGAAAAAGCGGGTGAAGCCGCTGGCACCGTCGATCTCTGCTGCCTCGTACAAATCGCCCGAGATGCTCTGCAGGTTGGCAAGGAAGATGACCATAGCCCAGCCGGTCCACTGCCAAATCTGCGTGAGCAGGACAGAGTAAAGTGCGTTTTGCGAGGTGAAAAAGTTGAAAGTCGGCAGCCCCACCTTAGCCAGCAGGTTGTTGATAAGGCCGTAGTTGGAGGAGGAAAGGATAAAGTTCCACAGGTAGCCGATGATCAACGAGGAGAATACCGCCGGGAAAAAGAAGGTCGCGCGCAGCAGATTGCGGGTGCGCAGCTTCATATTCAGGATGACAGCCAGCGGCAGACCCAGCACGACCTGCGCCCCGGTCAGCACCACGGCGTAAATCAGCGAGTTTTTAATAGCTGTGCGCATCAGCGGGGAACCAAGGACTTTTATGTAGTTTGCAAGACCCGTAAAGTGCAGATTTACGGGGTTCATATCGGTATAATCGGTAAAGCTGTAATAAATCGTAAACAGGAACGGCACAATGCTGAACACCAGATACACGATCAGCGCCGGTGCCACAAACATGGCGAAGTATTTGCCCAACGAACCGGGCACATACTTCTTTTGGGTCTTAGTAGGCATTTCTGACCTCCGTTTTTTGAAAAAAAGAGCCTCAAACCCTCGATTGAAAGTTTGAGGCCATGGTTACGGATCGGATTACTTGCTCAGCAGCTCAGCAACGGCAGCATCGACATTGGAGAGCGCGGCGGAGAGGTCTTCCTCACCCAGCAGGTACTTCTGCATCTCGGTGCCGTAATCCTCGTGGGCACCAGCAGCAGCGCCCCACTCGTTCCAGGGGCAGTAGACATTGCCGGCGTTGATGGCAGTGGAAACGCTGGAGTAGACCTCAGGCAGGTCGAAGGAAACACCGCTCATGTAGGAGGAACCGCCCTGGTTGTTCTCCCACAGGGCCTTCTGACCTTCCTCGGTAGCGATAGCAGCCAGAACCTTGAGGGCTGCTTCCTTGTTGGCGCTGTTCTCGTTAACGGCGAAGCCGCAGCCGGGGCCGCCGATCAGCCAGCCGGCGCTGGCCTTGGTGCCGTAGAAAGGCATCATGTTGAGGTTGAGGTCGGGGTTCTTGGACTGGATGGCCTCCAGATCCCACGGGCCGGAGCAGAACATAGCGGCATTGCCGGTGGCGAACTCTTCCAGAGCCTGATCGTGGTCGATACCGGTCATATCGGTGGTGTAAACACCGCTGGTGATCATCTCGCTCCACTTTTCGAGGTACGGATTCCAAGTGCCGTTCAGAGTAGCCTGACCCTCGCGATATTTGCCGCCGAAGTCTTTGCCCTCATCAGTGGAGAGGTACTCGGCAGTGACAAACGCCATGGAGTTCTTCAGCATCGGCTCCCAAGATTTCAGACCGGCAGCCAGCGGCTTGATGCCGAGGTCTTGGAACTTCTTGCAAACATCCAGATACTCGTCAAAGGTGGTGGGCAGTGCAATGTTGTTCTGCTCGAACAGATCAACATTGTAGTAGATGCCCTCGAACCAAGAGATGCCGGGCAATGCGTAAGTCTTGCCGTCATAGCTGTAAACGGAAGTGCCGGCATCAGAGAACTTCGCGCCGAGGTCGCTCACATCGGCCAGATAGCCAAGTTTTGCGTGCTTCAGGGCAGAAGCGGGAGATTCGCAGATGATGTCGGGACCTTCACCGGCAGAAAGCTGGGTATCCACGATGGTGTCGTAGTTGGAGTTGTCGATGAACTGATACTCGATCTGAACATCGGGAACAGCCTCGCCCAGATAGTCAAGCAGTGCCTTGACGGTGTCCTCGCTGTTCCAGTAGGTCATGCGCAGCGTAACCTTGTCACCGGATGCGGTGCTTTCTGCCGTAGTGCTGCTGGCAGTGCTCTCAGTGGCGGTGCTGCTAGAGGTGGCGGTAGAGGAGCCACCGCAGGCGGCGAGGGACAGAGCCATCGACGCTGCGAGCACGGATGCGATTGCTTTTTTCATGTTTGTTTTCCTCCTTGCAGTGTGTTCTGCTTTCGATGGCTTTATTGTACCCGAAATGTCCAAAATGCGAAATAGAACATTTTTTCGAAAACTAACACTATTTTACAGAACACCCCACCGACAGAAATTGTATCGGTGGGGTGCAATCAGGCTTCAGTGGGTGTTTCTTTTTCCAATGTGCGGTTCAGTTTTAAGGTGAAGCAGGTCTCGCCGTCCTCTGTGATTGATGGGAAAAGCCCGCTGCCGGAGCCGTAATACAGCTCAATGCGCTCACAAATATTATAGATGCCGTACCCTGTACCGGGGGTGCGCATGACTTCGGCCACCTTTTGCAGGTCGATAGCGCCGCCATTGTTGATGACGCGGAACACGATGAAGTCATCCTCGCCGCGGCATTCGATGCGGATATGCCCTTTTCCGTCCTCCTCTTCATACTCTAAGCCGTGCTTGACGGCATTTTCCACGATGGGCTGCAGCATGAAGTTGAGCATCCGGTAATCAAGCTGGCTTTCCTCAATGTCGTATTCTGCATCAAACTTGTTATCATGGGTCATTTGTTGAATACGGACATAGGCTTTGATATTTTCCAGCTCTGAACGCACCGTGGTCAAAGGCTGACCGTTGTTCAGGCAGGTGCGGTAGAATTTTGCCAGCAATCCCGTTATCTCGCTGATGTCATCATTGCCGGAGCGCAGCGCCTTCCATTTGATGTTGGACAGACTGTTGTACAGGAAATGCGGGTTGATCATCGCCTGTAGGGCGCGCAGTTCACTGGCTTTCTTTTCGATCTCCATCGTATAGACCTGATGGATCATATCATTCAGCCGGTGCGTCATCTGCCCCATGCTGTTTGTCACCACGCCGATTTCATCTGTATCCGTGGTAGAAAGTTCCTTGTCCAGATGCCCTTCTGCCACATATTCTGCGTACTCCTGTAATTTCAGGATGCGGCGGGTCAGGGCTGTAGCCAACAGGTTAATGACTGCAATGGAAAGGAACAGGCAAATCAACACCACCAAAATCGTTGTATCCAAAATCGGCTGCAATTCTTTCGTGATGTTCGCTTTGTCCAGATAGTAATAAATGCTCCAGCCGCTGACTTCCATCCGGCTTTTATAGAGCACCCCCTGCTCAAGCGCGGCGGTCTCGCTTCCATCCTCGGCCAACAGGCGCACGGCTTCGTCCAAAGCATCCACACCGCTGTTGCGGGCATAAACGGTCTGACCGTTTTCGTCCACGATACGGATGCCGTTGTCCAGATAATTCATACTGTCGGTGGCATCTAACAGCGAGGCCGGATAGCAGAACATCCGGAAAACAGCAATCACCTCACTGCTGGAATGGGTATCCAGTATAGCACGGTTTGCACAAATCTCTGAGCCGTCATAGGTCCAATGGGTTGCATAACTGTCAAGTGCCTGTTGATACCAAGCCTGTTGGCTGACGGTATCATCCACCGGCAGCAGGAAGTTGCCGATTTTGTCGCGGACTTTTGTGGAGTAGACCTCCATTCCCTTGACATAGGCGTCCCCTGCAATAAAGTACCAGAAGGTCGGCTCGACCGAGGTGTTCATGACCTGCGCCATCGTCATGGCGCTGGCACCGCTGTTTTCCAGCGCATTGCGGAATGTCAGATTATACGCAAGAAACCGCACCGTGGAGGCTTCCCGCTGGAAGCGGGTATCCAGTTCCGAGGTCAGGCGCGTCAGGTTGCTTTCCATTGTGCTGCGTATTTGGCGCTCGGTGTTTTCCTTCGACTGCTGGTAGCTGTAAATGCCCAGCACAAGGATCGGCACCATAACCAGAATGCTGAAGCTGATCAGCAGCTTACTGCGAATAGGCAGCTTATAGGCGAACCATTTATACAATGCTTTCATCGCGTTCGCCCTCCCTGTACTGGCGGGGCGTTACGCCGAAATAGTTCTTGAACAGCTTATTGAAGTAGGAGGGGTTGTCGTAACCGCAGTTCTTGGCAATTTGGGAAATTTTCAAATTGCCATCTGCTACCATGCGCCGCGCCTTGTACATACGCAGGTCTGTGATGTATTTGATAAGATTCTGCCCCGTCATCTGCTTAAAGATGTAACTCAGGTACGAAGGCGTAATATATACTTTTTCCGCAATGTATTCCAGGCTTAACGGTTCGCCGTATTCGGCATCCACAATTTTCTGCACCTGACGAATGATAGCGGAGCTGTCCTCCGTTTGCGGTTCTGGTGTTCCCTGCAAAGATGCCATGATTTCTTCCAGCACACCGCACATGGCTGCTGCCGTATTACAGCTTAAAATCCGATTGATACCGCGCCCAATCTCGTTGAGGTTCTGTATGCCGTAAGCACGGTACATCTGCGCAAGCAGATCATACAGGACATGATACATATACATCTTGCTCAAAGAACGGTTCTGCCCAAGCTGCTGTATCAGGCGTTGTACCGCGGACAGAAAAATCTCCGGGTGATGTTCATTCAATGCGGCCTGCACCTCGGCACGGAGCTTTTCTATGGCTTCTGCATAGTAGCTGACCGACGCACCGATTTCCTTCTCCAGCAGGAGCGCATCGGGTGCTTCATACAGTTCGTTGCGAATTCTTGACAACGCTTGCGCACGGGCAGAGATATTCTCCAAGCCGGTGAAATCTATGCCCAACAGCAGTGATGCCTCGCAGCCATTCTGCCGGAGTTTTTCCTGTATGCCTTTCAGCTTATCGCCCAGACGATCTGACAAATCATATTTGCTGTAAAAGAGGACGAATGCTTCATCGGGGTAGGTATTGATGTATTCAAACTTATATTGCGTACAATCCTTCAGCATTTGACAAAACGCATCTTCATTTGTAGCAAAGTAGTCATTCTCGGTCTGCACATGAAGTAAGCAAAGCGTCTGTCCAGAAAACCATTCTTCCGTAATGTGTGCTTTCCCCAAGCCCGTTCCTGTCACAAGGCGGAATAAAAGCTGTTGACGATATTCCTCGCCGCGCTGCTGCTCATCTTTTTTCTTTTCAGCCAGCTCATCGCACCGTGCCAGAATCTGTGCCATAACGCGCTGGAATTCATCGACCTCGATGGGTTTTAGCAGGTAGCTGACAGCCTGTGCCGCCATCGCCTTTTTGGCAAACTCAAATTCCCCGTAGGCGCTGAAAACGAGGATACGCACATCGGGGTATTTTTCAAAAGTGTGCCGTGCCAGCTCCAAGCCGTCCATCTGCGGCATTTTTACATCCGTAAGTAAAATGTCGATAGGATGTGTCCGCATATATTCCAATGCGGTTTTTCCATTGGTTGCCTGTGCTATCTCCAATGGAAACTTATACTTCTCAATAAGAAATGAAATGCCTTCTCGCTCAATGGATTCATCATCCACAACTAAAATTTTGTACATAAGACACCCACTGTCGTCAACAAAGACAAAAAGTAACAGTTTTTCTAAATCCAGTATACAGGAAAACAAAAAATATGCAAGCAAATTTCAATAGTACCTCATTCTCAACAAAAGTTTTTGCAGCAGACAAGTGAAACTTCTTGCCCTTACTTCGGCGGCCCTTTGTTGTTATGCCCCATGTTCTTACCCCTTTCTCTGTTCGTCCGGCTTGGTTGTCATCAGGCTGTACAGCTTGGTGCCCTTCGGGAAACTGTTCGTAAAAGGCACGATATTCCCCGCGCAGCGAATCAGCCCGCAGCCTGCGGGGACGTTGGTGACATAGCCCAGCTGGTTATCCGAAATGTTCAGCAGCTTCGCCAGTTCCTCGCGGTCAGTAGCGCTCTGGTTCAGCATGACCAAAAATTCCGAGTTCGCCAGCATCAGGCGGGCGGTGTCGGAGCGCAGCAGTTCGTCCACATTCTGCGTCAGCCCGGTCACAAGACCGTTGTATTTGCGGATGCGTTTCCACAGCTTATAAAAGAAATTAGCACTGTACTCATAGCGGAACAAAAATACCGATAGGTCAGACTCTTTCGAGCCTTTCGCCCCGGTCC
>ERZ840057.372-NODE-372-length-48654-cov-4.994650_pt1 | contig 48654 bp, 56 predicted proteins | sample MGYA00519907_ERZ840057 | MGnify/ENA primary metagenome ERZ840057 (study PRJEB31850, sample SAMEA3708862) | human gut metagenome | biome: human gut; feature: human-associated habitat; material: faeces | place: China | collected 2014 ...
TGTAGATACTTGGCTCAGTAGAGCCATTGAGCAAGAAGCCCCCACTTCAAAATCTGTGATTTAAGTGGTGGGAGCATGTCACACTATTAAACTATGCAGAACATATAGTTTTTTAAAAAATCGCAAATAAGCAAGAGTGACTGACTAAGCACTTGTGGCGGAATGGAAGACGCAGCAGACTTAGAATCTGCCGCCAAAAGCGTATGGGTTCGAATCCCATCAAGTGCATTACATCATAGAGGATTGATTCGCAAGAAGTGTACAGCTTGAGTTTCTGATTTTATGGTGCAACATCATAGAGTTATGCAACGTTGATAAGTATAAAAGTACCGGCTGTATGGGCTATGGCCTAGCGGTAGCAAGGGAAATGTTATAAGAATAAATCAACGGAGGTTCTTGCATAGCCTCGACTCTATGACAGTGGATATAGCTTAAAAGTTAGAGCGCCAGACTTATAAATCTGGATACTAGGGGTGCAAATCCCCTATATCCACCCAATGATGGTTATTCAAGTTTTCATGTATTTCCGGGAGAGAGTGGTAGAAATCCACAAAGAGTTAGGAGAATAATATGAAGATGCATATGACTATTATTTACAATAACTTGGAAAAGGACAAACCGGTAAACGTGTCACTCTCCGCCGGAAATACATGAAAACTTAACTGGAAATTATATGGTGGATATAGCTCAGTTGGTTAGAGCGCCAGATTGTGACTCTGGAAGTCTATGGTTCGAATCCATATATTCACCCTTTAGGGCTATCGCCAAGAGGTACGGCAAGGGATTTTGACTCCCTGATACGTCGGTTCGAATCCGACTAGCCCCGCTCGATGTTATGGGCTGACATCGAAGGTTATTTACCTCCTTTCAAAGAATATATAAAAAATAGGCGCATACAGCAATTCTTTGGACTTTTAATCAAAATTACCAAACCAAAAGCGCCTATATATGCCAGAGTAGGGAAGTGGTCAAACCCACCGGAATGCGAAAAATGTGATTTACTAAATCACTAACAGCAATGTAAAGCAAGGGATCCGGCACTCTTAGAGTTACGCAGGTTCGAATCCTGTCCTCTGACACTCTTAAATATTTTAGGAGACATAAAGATAACTTATTTTATATAAGTTTAGCCGATTCAGCGGCTATAGGGTGAGGTTTAAATTAGCACTCACCAGAGTCCGTATCAATTTTTGATATGGATACTGATGGATACTGGATGGACACGGGTTCGACTTCCGTCAACTCCATTCACCATTTGATAGATGGTGGTTTCATTTTTGGTTTTTATATGCGGTCATGCTGGAATAGGTATACAGGGAAGTCTCAAAAACTTCTGTCACATGACATGTGGGTTCAAGTCCCACTGACCGTATTTGCAGGTATAACTCAGTTGGTAGAGTGCAAGAAAAGCAAAAAAAATGACTTGATGAGTCACTGACAGCAATTTTAATGCACAATGGGAACTTGAAGTCTCCGGTTCGAATCCGGATGCCTGCATTTCACAGAGATAGCTCAATAGGATAGAGCGCGTAAAAAGAAAAAACTTTGTCTTGATGAGACAAATCCGGCAATTTTAACTCTTATCCATTACCAGGACGATATGCGGGTTCAAGTCCTGCTCTCTGTGGTACTTATATAAGAAGGAAACAAAAGTATGAAAGAAAATTATATGGCAGAGAAAGCGTTTAAAAAAATTGATCAGCAAATTCAACAAGAGCTTGCAGGTGATCCTGTAGCCAGAAAAAAATATCTGAAAAAGAAGAGAAAACAGGAAGAAATAAAAGAAATCAATAAGCAGGTCCGCAAGGAAATGCATTTATATGGTTAATTAAAAAGAAAGGAAGTAAAAACATGAATGAAAACGAACAGTTATTCAGAAGTATGCTTGGATTAGGCGATAAACCTAAATCAAAAACGAATCCTGTAAATAAATCTCACGATTCAAACGGAAAATTTGATTTCATGGGAGCTGTAAAGGAAACATTAAATGATATTCCTTATAACGTTTCCGTTACTGAAAACGGCGCAATCGGATATAAGACAACGGGTCATCCACTGTTGGATATTAACTTTGCAGCATCTTCTTTGAGAAGTAAATCAGAAAAGGAAATCATTGATATGTTTGAAAAAGCATATTATGACACACCATTAGATTCAATACTGTGGTTGTTCTATCTCAGAGATGTTCGAGGTGGTATGGGAGAGAGAAGATCCTTTCGTATTATCTTGAAACATATGGCAGACAATCATCCGAAAGAAATCGCCGGAGTTATCCCGTATATCGCTGAATATGGAAGATACGATGATATGTGGGTGTTGCTGGAAACAAATTTCAGAAAACCTGTTCTTGAACTTATCAAAGAGCAAATCGTCTCCGATCTGAACGGGGCAAAGGAAAACAAATCTATAAGTCTTCTCGGTAAATGGTTGCCGTCCAGATGTTCAAAAAACCTCAAGAATAAAGAATATGTAAGTGTCATCTGTGATGGTTTGGGGATCACTCCTTATACCTATCAGAAAATCACTTCAACTTTGAGAAAACATCTTAAAATTGTAGAATGTGACATGAGTGCTGGAAGATGGTCAGTAATTGATTATAATAAGGTTCCTGCAAAGGCAAACCTGTTATATAACAGTGCTTTCTTGAAACATGATGAAGAAAGAAGAAGGAAATTCTTATCTGCCCTTGAAAATCATGAAGAGGGCGTAAAAATCAATGCCGGTACATTGTTCCCACATGACATCGTGCATAAATACTGGAATCATGGAAAACTTGATCAGACGCTTGAAGAACTTTGGAAAGCACTTCCTGGCGGAACAGGGTACACAGACGTTATGATTGTTTGCGATGGGTCTTATTCTATGCACAAGTTGATTGACAAAAAAAGTTCTTTACAAGCAATGGAAGCTTGCTTTGCTCTGACCATTTACTTCGCTGAAAGAGCTGAAGGAGTTTTCAAAAACAGATTTATCACCTTTAGTTCAAGACCGAAATATGTGGATATTGGAAACTGCAAAACGCTTATAGATAAACTGAATTGTTTGCTTCGACATAACGAATGTTCCAGTACCGACATAAAAAAAGTGTTTGATATGATTTTGGAAACAGCGGTGAACAATCATCTTACACAGGATCAGCTTCCTGGTACAGTGCTGGTTTTAAGTGATATGGAATTCGATAATCCTTACGCTTGCAATCCTCGTTTGAATGCAACCTTATTTGACTATATCACTAAAAGATACAAAAATGCCGGATACAAGATGCCGAGACTTGCATTCTGGAACCTGTGTAGCAGAACTGGTACGATTCCTGTAAAGGAAAATGAGAATGGACTGGTTCTTGTTTCTGGTTTCTCTCCGGTAACGATGAAGATGGTTATGTCTGGTAATCTTGATCCGTTTGATGCTATGTTGGATGTCCTGTATACGGAAAGATATAGACCGATTTATGAAACCGTTAAAGGAATTTGTAATGGCTCAAGGGAAATGGAGGAACAGGCGTGAATCTAAATGGTTTAAGCGAAAAAGAAGTTATTGCTTCCAGAGAAAAATATGGAAGCAATAAACTTCCAGAACCGAAACTGAAAAAATGGTGGAACTTTGCTTTAGAAGCTTTGGAAGATAGTTCATTAAAGGTTTTGATTTTCATTGCAGTTATGCAATTTGTGTTATGTGCTTTTGGAGTGATGGATATTTCTGAGCCGCTACCAATTATAGCAGTTCTTTCAATTACAACAGCGATTGGTGTAAAAACCAATATGGGAATTCAAAAATCCATGACAGAGCTTCGTAGAAAAACGGAAACGAGATTCTGTGATGTTGTTCGTAGCGGAAGAGTCCAAACAATCAATAAAAATGATCTGGTTGTAGGAGATGTGGTTTTCCTAAGATCTGGTCAAGAAATCTTTGCAGATGGATATATTGTTGAAGGTGAAGTAACTGTCAGTAACGCAGCTATCAATGGTGAGTCAAAAGACTGTAAGAAGACTCCAATCCTTAAAAAGGGATATGTTCACCAGAAAAGCAAATCTACTTCTGCATACAATGATCAGAATTCCTTATTTGCTGGTGCAATCGTGACTGGTAAAGAAGGAAAAATGATTGTTACCGATGTTGGAACAAATACGGTAAATGGTGATACGCTTATGAAGATGCAGACCTTGGAAGCTCCAAAGACTGCTCTCAATATAGCTATTGATAATTTGTGTAGTTTCATTTCAAAGTATGGTACAATCGCAGCCGTTTTTTCTTTTGTCATTCTTATGGCATCCAGTATTTTAAAAACTGGTGTTTCTGAGTATTTCTCTGGAGATATTATCTCCATTATTCAAAAAATCTCATTTAATCTTTCTAACGCATTGACTATTATCGTAGCTGCAGTTCCAGAAGGACTTCCAATGATTGTTCAGTTGGTAACAGAACAGAATGTAAGAGTCATGGAGAAGTTCAATATTTTGACAAATAATCCGGGTAAGATTTCAGAACTTGCGTATGTAGATCTGATTTGTACGGATAAAACTGGAACATTGACCACTGGTGTTATGACTCCGAAGGAAATTATCAATGGAAACGGAAAAGAGCTTTTAGAAGATTATAATTTATGGAATCTTGTTAAAGAGAATATTTCCTTAAATACCAGTGCTACTTTTGATGGAGAGGGGAAAATAACTGGTGGAAATTCCATTGATAGAGCATTACTCACTTTGGTGAACAAGGATGAGTTTAAGACTTTTCAGACGAATTGTCCTTCTGTAAAGAAGTTGCCGTTTAGTAGTGAGAATAAATATTCCGCTTATACTTATGAGAACGGAAATCTGGTAGTTACCCACTACAAAGGTGCTCCAGAAAGAATTATTGAAAAATGTTTTTATTATCGGGTGAATGGTGAAACACTCCAACTTACCGGTAAAGTCAGAAACAATTTGGATCGAGCCATTAAGTTTATGACTATGAAATCTATGCGGTGTATTGCACTGGCATATGATCATCAAGGACTTAGTGAGAATGGTCTTCCAGAAGGGATGATCTTGTTGGGTATCATTGGTGTGGTTGACCCAGTAAGAAAAGAAGTTCACGAAGCTGTAGCAAAAGCACATGAAGCCGGTATTCAAGTAATTGAGATTACCGGTGACTGTCTTGAAACGGCTGTTTCTGTAGCTGAAGATGCCGGTATCTATCAAGTAGGTGATGTAGTTTTGACAAATGAACAGTTTGAAGCTATGTCGGATGATGAGGTAAAGAGAATTATTCCTTCACTGAGAGTTATTTCCAGATGCTCACCAAACACAAAACTCCGTTTGGTAACTCTTGCACAGGAGATGGGAAGATCTGTTGCAATGACTGGAGACGGTGTGAATGATTCTCCGGCGTTAAAGAGATCTGATGTAGGTTTCGGTATGAAGTCTGGAACCGATGTGGCAAAAGAAGCTTCGGATATTATTCTTACCGATGATAACTTTGCTTCTATTGTAAAAGGAGTAGAACTTGGACGAACCTTTATGCACAACATAATGATGTTCCTGGAGTTCCAGCTTCCGATTAACGTAACTCTTCTTATTCTGAGTATGATCTATCCGCTGTTTACAGCGACAACAATTCTTGCTTCAGTTCAAATCTTGATTATCAACATTATCATGGATTCGCTCAATTCCCTGTCATTTGGTGGAGAGCCGCCTAAAGATGAGTATATGAAAGAGAAACCGATTCCTAAAGGATCTGGACTATTCATCAATGGGGCAAAAGGAAGAATTGCGATTATAAGTGTAGTGTTCATTGCAGCTTATGGTGTACTTCTCTTAACTCCGGTAAAAGAATACTTCTCAACAGAAACAGAACTGGTAACGGAAAGATTTGCTTTACTGTGCTTTATGGCCGTGTTAAACGGTTTCAATATTCGAACAGAAAGTTTGAATCTGTTCAAGGGAATCGGCAAAAACAAATCGTTTATCTGGATTGCTCTTGGAATTTTTGCCGGTGTGATTGTAGCTTGTACATTCCTTGGAGGAGCAATTAAGGCAACAGCTTTGAGTGTAAATCAGTGGGGAATCATCTTTGGACTGGCACTGATTGTAACGGTTGCGGATCTGTGCAGGAAGGTTGTTCGAAGGAAATAAGATTGAGGAGGAAACGGTATGTTAAGACGATGGAAGAAGAAGGAAGATAGAGAAAAATACAAAGTTTCGTCTTACGAAGAGCTTAAAAGACATTCAGAAAGATTAAGTAGATTTTCGTTATATTTTTCCGTTACAGCTTTAATCTTAGAGATAGTCCTTCTTATCTTTAAGTGATAAGAAGGATTGGGAAAGTATTACTTATAGAAAGAAATAATTATAGCTACTATGGAGATAATAATGGCTATCCAAGATCGAAAATTGGTCATTTTAAAATTTCTTCGGTCAACAAAGTAATTTACACCAGAGATTTTCATTTGTAGTGTCCAAGGAATACTAAAATCATTTCTGGAAGATTTTCTGGAAATAGTGAAGAAGTCACTGCTTTCAAGAACAGAAACCATTTTAGCTGCTTCTTTCTCATCAAATCCATTATTTACTATATCATTTCTGTAAATCATTACGGTGCCAGATTCAGACTGGTGGTACTTTTCTAAAATCATTTTCATGATTTCGTCTTCGTATTTCAAAGATTTCATTCTCTTTTTCAAAATTCGTTTTTTCATAACTTTTTCCTCCAATATTTTATCTCATTATATCTCATATAAACAAATGATTTCAAGAAAGAAAGGAAACGAAAATGGGATTATTTTCAAAGCTATTCAAAAAAGGAAATGAACCTGTGGAAGGAATTCCACAGGAAACTGAACAGGTTACTCAACCTGTGACAATCGACATGTCAAAACATCAAGAGAATCTGAATAAGGTTGTCATTGACATGTCAAAGGGAAGCAAGATTGATATGTCAAAGCATACTGCAAGAGTGGCATTGGCCATGGATTATTCCGGATCTATGAGAGAGCTTTATTACTCCGGAGATGTGCAGGATGTGATTACTCGATTGCTTCCGATTGCTCTTAAGTTCGATGATAACGGAGAACTGGAAAGCTGGCTGTTTTCTACTCAATGTGACGGACAGCCTGCAGCAAATATTAATAATTACAAAAATTATGTGGACAAGGTGATGCTGAAATCCAGAATGTCAATGGGTGGAACATGTTATGCTCCGGTCCTAGAAGAAATCGTCCATTATTACAAAGACAAAGAACCGAGTGATATTCCGGCATTTGTAATGTTCATTACGGATGGCGAAAACTCTGATCCGAGAGATACGGAAAATATCATCAGAGAACTGTCCAATTACAATATGTTTGTTCAGTTTGTGGGAATCGGAGATGAGAATTTCAATTTCTTAGAGAAGTTGGATGATCTTTCTGGAAGAAAAATGGACAACACTGGGTTTATCCGTGTCAAAGATATGAGCAAAATGACCGATGAGGAATTGTACACTGAGATGCTGCGCCAGTATAAGGATTGGCTGAATAAAAGATAAGAGAGGTAAGAAGAGATGGCAGTAATTAACATGAGCAAAAATCAGAAGATTTCCATGACAAAAGAAGACGGAAATGGAATGAAAAATATTTTCATTGGAGCTAATTGGGATAAAAACCGATATGCTGGGGAGGCAAAAATTGACATAGACATTCATGCTTTTCTAACAAACGGGGATCGTAAAGTAGTATATCCGGGGGATATTGTAAACTATTGCACTTATAAAGATGGTAAAGATTATCCCTGGATTTATTATTCTGGTGACAACCAGACAGGTGATGACTCTGAGAAAGGTATGGATTTCAATGGAAAGCATTACGATGAAGGTTTCGTTATTCATATGGACAAGATTCCAGAGGATAGATCCGAGGTTACTATTTGCTTAAGTATTTTTCTGGCAACAAAAAAACTGCAAAACTTTGGAATGATCAGCAATGCTACCCTGACTATCTGTGACTATGACGATCCGAATGGTGAGAATACATATCTGTTTGACATGTCTGAGGATGATAATTTTGCAAATCTCAATGCTGTAGAGATGGGGCGTTTGTACAGACACAACAATGGCTTCAAATTCCAGACGCTTGGTTCCGGTTATGTTGGTGGTATGCCCGAGCTTTACAAGAATTTTGGAATGAACATTACCGAAGAGGATTAAGGAGAAGAAGATGGATAATATCATTTTTGGTATTTTCTTTGCTGTTCTTGTCATCGTTATAATCCTGCTCCTCATCAATAAACCTTTTGTTGCACAGCTTTTGATTAAATTCAGAGGACGCACAGAAGAGGTAATGAATAAAGACGCAATGACTCCAGAAGGGGCGGCTGATTTCTACAATGTAGCTATACAGGAAAAAGAACAAAATTACAGAAAAGCAAATCAACTTTTTGTTGAAGTAACTGGGAAACTGGATGCTGCAGAAAAGGATCTATATGATGTGAAGAAACAAATCGCTCGTCTGGATCAGAATATCAATAGTGCGATTGATGCTGGGAAAGATGATGATGCGATGGTATTCCAAATGAAGAAAGAGAATCTGTTGATGAAAACGGACACTTTGAAAAATATGATTGGAGAGTTGAAAGAATCCAAACAGCATCAACAGGAAGTGAAAGACCAGATGGCAAAAGAGCTGGACGATCTCAAGCAAGAAAAAGAAAAAACAATCTTTGAGTTACAAGCAAATGACCAGATCATTAAACTTCACGAATCTATGAATGCAGCCACATCTTCCTCTGAAACAGATCGTATGCTTGAAAAGGTTCGTGCAGGTGCAAATAAGACAAGAGAAATGGCAACGGGGTCAAAGATTGCTTATGAAACATCTACTGATACCGTAGAAAGAAGAGCAGAACAGTCTGCTAGAGAGGAAGAGGCTCGGAAGAAGATTGAAGAGCTAAAACAGAAACGAGGTAAAGCATGATTATTACAATGCATGTAAGCACATTTGTTATCACGGTTATTTGTGGAATGATCGTTGGAGAACTTCTCGCAAGGACAATCGACAAGAGAATCAATAAGAAGAAAGGTAAGAAAGACAATGAAGAGAATTGAGATTAGCGACAGAACAAAACTGCTTATTAAGACTTCCATTATCACAGGAGCATTTTATGCCATAGGAAATGCAATTGGCAATTATGCTTTCAAAAAGGTGAGTAAAGCCATGGAGTCCTACATGCAGCCGATCAAAGATGGCGATGAGGCCTGGGAAGATTGGGAAAAAGATCTGAATGGTACCGATGATGTGGATTAAGAAGAATATTAAATAAAGAAAGGATTACATAATTATGGAAAACAAAAAAGTTTCATCAAAATCTACAAAAGTAGAATTATTGGAAGCACTCGCAGAGCGGGAAAAAGAAATCGAAGAGTTGAAAAAACTGACTGATGATCCGAAAAAGGAACAGGAAAAAGCGGAGAAAGAGAGAGTCCTGGAGTCTTCCGCCGAGGCTATTAATTCTAATGTATTCAGCGACGAGACAAAAATTCAGTACAGAGATGTGATGACAGCTATCGAGCTGAAAAAGACCGAGCTGAAAGATCTGTATGGTATCGAAGCAAATGCTCAGACCCTTACTGCCATGATCAACGCTTCTAAAGTGAAGAAAGCAGAACTGGTACAGGAGTATGCGGACAAAGAGATTGAGCTGAAGGTAGCTTATGAAGCTAAGAAAGAGGAAGTAGCCGCCGATACTGCAAAACTCGTCCTGGATTATAAAAAGAAAAAGGAAGAGCTGGAAGATGATTTCAAGCAGGTGCGTGACGCTTCAAATAGGCAGCACATTCGTGAAGAGGAAGAATATAAATACAATCTGAATCGCAAGAAGCAGGAAGATGCTGACAAATGGAATGATGAGAAAATTGCTCGCGAGAAACTTATGTCTGAGAAGGAAACTGATTTAAAAGCTCGTATGCTTGATCTTGCAGAAAAAGAAGATTATCTGAAAAATCTCGAAGAGCAGGTAAAAGCTTTCCCGGATAAGTTGAAAGAAGCTGAAGAGGCTGGTAAAGAAAAAGGAAAAGCAGATGCAGATAAGAGTCATGTATTTGAAGTTCGTGCGATCAAGAATGAGTATGAATACCAGGTCAAAACTCTGCAGGATAAACTGGATACACAGGCACAGCTTATTTCTAATTTAACAGATAGAAATGAAGCCCTGGAAAACAAACTGGATGCTTCTTATGCCCAGATGAGAGAGTTGGCAGCTGACACTGTAAAATCTACCGGTGGAGTTAAAATCCTGTCTTCTGACGCGAATAAAGCTGTTGTTGGGAAGTAGTTTCTTCCTATTATAATAAGGAAGCTTCTCATTCAGAAATGGATGGGAAGCTTTAAAAATAGAAAGAGGTGGTCTCATATGCCCTATATACTTCATACAATGGTTGAAGATCCAAATAAACCCACGGTAATTATGCTGGTTGGTTTACCTGGATCTGGAAAGAGTCTATTTGCACAAGATTTTAAAGAAGGGCAAAAAGAAGAATTTGGTCGTGACTGGGAAATCTTTTCATCCGATGCAATGAGGAAAGAATTATTCGGAGATGAAAATATTCAGGGTACACCAGAAAACAGAGAGTTGATCTTTTCGACTCTATTCAAGCGAATCAAAAAGCATCTGCTCGATGGGAAGGATGCGATTTTTGATGCTACAAATTTGAACAAAAGACGTAGAATCCATTTCATCAAACAACTGGAAAATGTACCGTGTAACAAAGGCTGTATTCTGATTGCTACACCATATGAGGAATGCTTGCAGAATAATAGTTCTCGAAGTAGAGTTGTTCCAGAAGAAGTGGTCAAACAAATGTATATGAACTTCCAGCCACCTCATAAGTCTGAAGGATGGGATTGGATTGATATTCAATATCCGAGTATATTACACCCGATTGATACCAACGTAGCGAAGAAGTGGAAAGATTATGACCAAGGAAACACCCATCATGATTTAAGTTTGGGAGATCATATGCTTCGAGCATACTGGAAGGTAGAATCTTTCTGGGATGATATGAATTTACGTTATGCTACCTTGTGGCATGATATTGGAAAGCCTTTTACAAAAACAAAAAAGAATAAAAAAGGTAAAATTGATGGGGAAGCCCATTATTATCAGCATCATTGTGTAGGTGCTTATGACAGTTTGTTTTATTGCATTTCTGATGATAATTTATTTCTATTTTCTGATTTTTCTGATATTCTTGATGTTTCAAATCTTATTTATTATCATATGCATCCCTATTTATCTTGGAAGCAATCTGAAAAAGTAATGAAGCGTGACAAAGAACTTCTGGGCGAAGAATTTTTTGAGCGAGTAATGGCACTACACAGAGCTGATGAAGCAGCACATGGGGGCAATGCTTATGGACAACAAAGATAGACACCTAACTCCCGAACAGCAAAAGTTGGCTGCAGACAATCATAATCTGATTTACAGCTTCGCAGTCAAAAATAAAATTGATGTGGTGGAATATTATGATGTATTGGCTCTGGGACTATGTAAAGCTGCTCTATATCATGACGGTGTAAGCGGGAAATTCTCTACGCTTGCGTATAAATGCATGAGAACAGTATACATGGATGAAGTTATAACCCATGATAAAAGATATAAACGTGGAAACGGCAAGAGAACTGAATACTACGAAGATCCGGTTTTTCAAAATGGTTCAAAAGAGACATATTTTAACTTATTCTCAAATGAAAAATCACCTGATGAAGATTCTATGATTTTGAAGTTGAATTTTCAGGAGTTTTGTCGTTATATAACTGATAGAGAACAAAAAGTTCTCAAGATGAAACTTTCTGGAATGACGCAGAAAGAAATAGCAAAGGAATATGGAGTAACACACCAGATGGTTTCTTTGTGGTTGAAAGCGATCAAGAAGAAAGCGGAATATTTCTTTAATAAGGAAGGATGGTTAGAGAATTATTCATGTTGACAGACAGAAGTAAATGGAATGATCCTGAGTATGCAAAAGAACATTACGAAGAGATTCTGGTAGACAGGATTGATTCCATTGCTACCGGGAACAAAGAGGACGAGTTTACAGAGAAAGAATTAACAGAAATACTTTGGGAATTCAAAGAAGTAGATCGTGAGGAAGGAGAAGATCTCCGATGGGTCAAGCCGGTAACTTCGATCTTTGAATTATGTGGGAGATTTTTCGCTATTGATTGGTATGAGGGACTTACTGAATATCAGTCAAATGAATTCTATGACCAACCTTACGAAGTAACAAAACACACAAAACAAATTACAGTCACCGAATGGGTGAGGGTGAGAAAGGAATTGAAAAATGATTAAAGAGAAATTTACAAAAGCACTTGCACTGACAATGGCAGCAGAGAATCCGGATGTAGTTCTGAAAGTAATGAAAGCTGCGGGCATTGAAATTACTGATAACAGTACTGTAATGGACACGATTCATAAGATGCGTGAGGTAGCAAGTAAATAAGGTGTACTGCGGGTACATCGTTGAGCTTAGTGAACTCCGTAAACATGCAAACGCTGACAGGCTCCAGTGTACTGAAGTATTTGGGAATAATGTGATTGTTGATCTTAATTACTTTGAAGGACAAAAATGTGTGTACTTTCCTTCTGATGGAAAGCTCGGAGAAAAATTCGCAATGGAGAATAATCTATTACGAATAAAGGATGAAAATGGTAAGAATACTGGTGGGTATCTTGATCCAGAGAAACGGAATATTAGAGCAATAAAGCTCAGAGGCGAGAAATCCGATGGTTTAGTTTTGCCAGTTGAATCCTTAAAAAAGTTCACAGATATTACCAAGTTAAACGTAGGAGATAAAATCACTACGCTTGGTGGAGAAGTGATCTGTGAAAAATACATACCAGTACGGAAAAACAGAACATCTGGTTCATCTGAAAAATCTAAATCCAATTCTAAAAAATCTAAGAAAGAATCTAAAATCCAATATCCATATTTTGAAGAACATGTAGATACAGCGCAGTTGGCGTATAGCAAAGCAGCTTTTAAAGAGGGTGATTTGTGTACGATAACGTTGAAATGTCACGGTTGTTCGCATAGGACGGCTAGAACTGAGAAAATTACTACAAAAGAGCCTACTTGGTGGCAGAAACTTCTCAGAAGACAAGCAGAAATCCAGAAAGAATGGGGCTATGTTTCTGGGACTCGAAGAACTGTTATCAACAGTTTCGAAGAACCAGGTGGTTATTACGGAAGCAATGCTTTCCGGAAACCTTACCATGATTTCTTTAAGGACAAACTTGAAAAAGGTGAAGAAGTTTACTTTGAGATTTGTGGCTGGGTAGACTCTAACAAAACGATTATGGAGATTGGCAACATCAAAAAGTTGAAAGATCCAGAGCTGACCAAACTTTACGGTGATCAAATGATATTTGATTACGGATGTGAAAGAGGTCAGAACAGAATTTTCGTTTACCGAATGACCATGACGAATGAAGATGGTTATGTAGTAGAATACCCCGATTGGCTCATGAGAATGAGATGTGAGCAAATGGGTGTGGAATGCGTTCCGCTGTTTGAAACATTCCGGTATACTACATGGGAAGATTTGATGGAAAGGGTTGAGAAATATTATGATGGACCAGATCCCATTGGCAAAACGCATGTGCGTGAAGGTGTAGTAGTAAGAATACAGAACAGAGCAAAATTTACAGCATATAAACATAAGAACATTACATTTAAAATTATTGAAGGATTGATTAAAGATACAGCAGACGCACCTGATATGGAAGAGGCCGAAGAATTGATTAGACAGCAGGAAGCAGGTGAGAGCAATGAACCAGATCCCTCAAGCTGATGTCTTATGTCAGTGTCACAAATGTAACAATTTATTTAAAAGAACACTTCTAAGTTCCGATCCAAAGGAACGTCATATGAGTCCATGCTGCGAAGCCAACTATTCGACTCTCGATCCCAAACTTGATAGGTTTTTCCTCAAATTCTTAGATGTCAATTATGACGAGAAATATTACGAATATTGAGGATTTTTAAACAAAACTATAATTACATAACTTAAAGGAGAATTGAATGAGCGAAGAAACAAACAACACATTACGACAAGCAGAAGCAAAAATCAATATTGAAGGAATCCTCACTGAGAAGAAGCTGGAGGTTAAACCTGGTAAGGATGGGAAGAACACTATCCAGGGCGAACTCTCCATTAAAACCAGCGATACCAATACTGTAAAAGTAAGAGTATTTGTTACCGAGTTTACAAAAGCCGGTGATCAGAACAAAGCATGGGCTGGAATGAACACTGTAATGAGAGATTTCCATTCTGTTGCAGAGGTTGGTCTGGAGAATGCTGCGAAGGTGCAGATTTCTAGTGGAAATATCAGATTACAGACTTACATGGGGAAAAATGGTTTGCAGGAAGGTTCTGTTTCCTACGGTGCAAGCTTTGTGAATCATGTGGATGAAGCAAAGGCTCCGTATAATCCTCATGCAACCTTCGAGGTCGAAGGATATGTCAAATCCATTGTTCCGGAAGTGAATAAAGAGGGTGAAGGAACTGGAAGACTGAAACTCAATCTCTGGGTTCCGACTTATGATGGCATCGAGCCGATGACACTTTTTGTACCAGAACATCTTGCAGACCAGGTTCAGGACATCTATGAGCCGGGACAGACCGCTCAGTTTGATGGAGAGTTAAAAAATAATGTAATCGTGAAAGAACAGGTTATTCACAGGGCTATCGGTGGAGATAAGACCAAAAATGATTATACCTACATTGATGAGCGTGTGATGACTGGCGGTAGTTACCCCTATGAAGAGGAAAAAGCATATTCTGCAGAGGCTATTAAAATTGCTGTAGCAAACCGAGAAGCCTCTATCGAAGAGATGAAGAAGAATGGTGCAGCTGCAAAACAGGCAGCAAACAAAGGTAATGTAGCAAACAATGTATCTACTTCCGGAAGAACCTTCGGTGGTTTTAATGGATTTAAGATGTGATAGGGGGTAATAAGATATGGCAGTAGAAGTTGATATTTTTAATCCGCAGACAAGTGTGATTGCTCACGGTCTTGAGGGTAAAACCATTATGTTATATGGAACCAACAATGTAGGAAAAACTTTCCAAGCAGTAAGAGCAAGTAAACCGTATGTATTGGCTTGTGAGTCTGGTCTTGGTGCCCAGAATGGTGTTAAGTATAACAATATTACATCTTGGAGAGATTTCAAGAAAGCAGTTGGTCAGTTTACTGGTAAAGCAACTGTAGATAAAGCAAAAGCAATGTATGACACGATTATCATTGATGAGGTTTACGCTTCTTCTTTGTTCTGTCAGAAATTTGTATGTGATACATATGGAGATGGTTGTATCTCCCTGGGATCCAATGAGAACAGTAAAGTGAATCTGTATCAGATTTATGAAAGAGTTTACTGGGAACAGATCAATCTTCTGGTAAGTGCAGGTTATACCGTAATCTTCATTGCCCATGCCGAGGAGAAAGACGGATTCATTCGTCCGAAAGGAGATAAACGTTGCATCAATCCGATTATTGATAACTGCGATGTGGTTGCGTTTATTGCACCGAATGGAGTGGATGAGAAAGGACAGGTAATTAAGTCCTCCGCTTATTTTGCTCAGACTGACAAATTCTTTGCAAGATCCCGCTACGATTACATGGTGACAAGTATTCCGGAGTTCACTATTGGCGCTTTGGAGAAAGCTCTAGCAGATGGTATCGCAGCGCAGGAAAAAGCAGAGGGAGTTCAGAGTGTGGCTTTTGAGCAGCTGAAAGAACAGAATACCGCAGAAAAACTTTCTTTTGAGGATCTGATGATGGAAGTTCAGGTTCTTGGAGAGAAAATGTTTAGTAATGGTAATTTTGATATTGCTACAGAGATTATCGAGAATACTTTAGGGCCTGGCAAGAAAGTTTCTGATTGTACGAAGAAGCAGGTTGAATCCGTAGCAATCATCCGTGACGATCTGCTGGAAGCCTGCAAGAATCTGGGTATTTCTACAGACAAGGAGTAATCAATGAGGAAGCGTAAGTGTCGAATTTGTGGAGAATGGATTGAAGATAATTCTGATTCTGTACCTTACAAAAAAGGTTACTGCCATACAAAATGTTTCAATGTGGCTATGAAAGTAGTTACGGTGGAAAAAAGTAAAGAGGTTGCAGCAAAAGCAAAAACTTCGAAACCACAGAAAGAATTGAAAGACGGGTTATCAGAAGAGGAATTTAATCAGAAAAAACAGCTGTGTGATTATCTTCGTGGGCTGACTGGCAAAGATTTGCCGGTAAAGACTTATAAGCTTATTGAAGATTATCAGAAGAAGTATAAAATGACTTTTTCACAAATAGAAGAAGATCTTCGGTATTTCTACGGAGTGAAAGAGAATAAGGTGGAGGGTGATGCCATAGGCATTGTTCCTTACATTCATACAGAAGCCCAGGAATACTACGAATCACTTCGAAACATTTATGCTTCCAATAAGAATATAGAAAATGTACAAGATATGTTTTCAAACAAAAAAATAGAAGTGAAGATTGATCTGTCGGTTGAAAAGCCACAGATTGATCTATCACAGCTTGGAGGATAAATGTATGGATTGGAGTGAAAAATCATAGCCGGGTTGTTTGATAAAAAGGCTGTTTTCCAAGTAATTGGATGTCTTATCAATCAGCCTTCACTTCTCGATACATACCTACTTTCCATTGATGATTTTGATGGAGAAGACTTCCACCAAATTATATTTGGTTGCATCTACAATCTTTATAACCAAGGTGTAAATGTTATTGATTGTTTTGCAATTGATACCTTTATTTCCAACTATGAAAAGCAATATAAAATCTTTACAGATAATAATGGAATAGATTATGTCAATGATGCTGCATCCATGTGTGAACCGCAGAATTTTGATTATAATTTCAACCGTTTGAAGAAAATGAGTTTGCTTCGTTACTATGAAAGTCAAGGTTTTGATACCAGAGGAATCTACGATCCTACAGTTGTTGACCCAGATGAACAGGAACTACAACGAAAAAAGTTTGATAGTTATACGATTGACCAAATCATTGATTGTGTAGAGATTGCTTTTGTAGGAACACCAAAGGCTAAATTCCAAGTAACTGCTTCTTCCGGACAGCTTGCCGGAGTTGGACTAAAAGATTTGATTGAAAAATTCAGAAAAACTCCAGAGATGGGATTTCCTATGCAGAGCAAGTTCATGAATTTTCTACTTCGTGGAGCAAGAAAGAAAACCTTCTATTTGAGATCAGGTGCTACTGGTTCCGGTAAAAGCCGATTATCATTTGCAGATACCTGTTGTGCTGCTATTCCCTGGATTTATGATTTGGAGAAAAAAGAATGGAAATACACAGGTTTCAGTGTTCCATCTTTAATTATTAGTACAGAGTTGGATATTGAAGAAGTACAAAGCATTATTCTGGCTTTTGTATCTGGAGTTGAAGAGGGGCACATCATTGATAACGATTACCGTGAAGGAGAGTATGAAAGAGTCCAACAGGCAAGTGATTATATTATGTCTGCTCCGCTTTACATAGAATTTCTTCCGAATTTTGATATGGATGACGTAGAAGGAATGATTAAGCGGTATTACCGAGAAAAGAATGTTCTTCTTGTGAATTTCGACTACCTCCAGACTTCAATCAAATTGATGATGCAGATGGCAACATTATCAAAGGGGGTAAGACTTCGAGAAGATCAAGTGTTGTTTATGTTTTCAGATTGCTTGAAAACTTGTGCAACTAAGATGAAGGTTCATGTGGATTCTGGAACACAGCTAAATGGTGAATATAAAGACGCAAAAGAAAAAGATCAGAGCATACTGCGGGGTCAACGTTATGGGCCCGTAACTCCTTATCCGTCTTACCAACGGGGTGTCATCTTTTGGATGATGCTAACGGGGAAGCCTGGCATTGAAAAGGTGAAGGTAATCCCGTGTCATATCTAAAACAAAATTACCTATAAAAAGATGGGAGGTGAAAAATTTTGGGAAAAGCAATGAAGAATTATTATGGAACAACTACGAAAGATTTAGAAGGAAGATCTGGTGTTTACGTTGTTACAAATATCAAAAATGGCAAGCAATATGTTGGACAATCTAAAAATATGTTAAGAAGATGGTATGACCATAGAACCAAATCACTTAATCCTAGAAAAACATGTGAATTTCACTCCGTTTTTTATCAGGCGATTCGAGATGAGGGACTTGAAAATTTTCATATCCGAGTATTGGAATATTGTGACAAGGACAAGTTAAAAGAAAGAGAAGCGTATTGGGTTGCAAAATTAGATACTTTTAATAACGGCTATAATAATGACTATGGCGGAGATCTTCCGTGCTACACCAAAGAGCATCATTTAGAAGACCATGGAAAAGCTTGTTTTACGATAAAAGAAGTGAAGAAATGTCGTAAAGCCTATAAAAATGGGGAACGATCCAGAGACGTGTATGAAAAATATTATTCGGACAAAGTATCTTATGCCGGTTTTCAAAAAATGTGGTCTGGAAGAACCTGGTCAGAAGTAATGCCAGAAGTGTTTGAAAATAATCCTTATCCTCGTGTAAAAGCAACAAAAGAAGATGTTTACGATATAAGAGAGCGTTTTGATAATGGTCAAAATTGTCACAGTATTGCTCGGGATTATAAAGGAAAATTGGCATACGCTACAATCTATGATATAGCACATAGAAATCGTTTTGCTGATATATAAAAATTTTGTTTTAGAAGCGATGTATCGACTAATTGTAGTTGAGTTATTGGTACACTCAACGAAATAGGGTTCTTATCTGTGAAGATAAGTAAGAGATAGTCAGCGCTCATAGAAATATGAGGGTTCGTGTCAAAAGCAGTTGCTGATCGAATAGATGCAGGTTATATATTACTTCCACCAGTTAAGTCTGAATTGGAAGCGGTAAAACCAATTTTAAATAACGGATTTTATCCGGAACCAAATATGATTTATCACCTTTACAAATGCCGAAGAGGTAAGATTACGCGAGTTAAGGTATGGCTACATGTAAATCTCGGTAATTGTAGGGTTCAAGATCTATTTGTTACCACTTTCGATAACAAATTGATTCCAGTGAATAAATTGACGATTGAAAGTGCGCAAAAGATCATAAATGACCATTCTGTAGAAGATAAAGAAATAAAAGCGACAAATGAAGAGCTGGAAGAAGCAGCGAAGTCATTCTTATCTTTCTGAGGTGATTGCCGATGAATAATTACTTTGATAAGGATAAAATCAGGGATGCTTTAACAGCAAATGATATTAAACTGATTCTTGCTGATTTAGGGTCTGGAGAGCCTTCAAAAGAATCTGATACAGAAATGGTATTCAGCACATGTATTTGTCATGGTGGAGATAGTCAAAAACTATATTATTACTTGGATTCGAAGACATTTCATTGTTATACCTGTGGTGATAACTACGACATATATGAATTGGTAATAAGAGCCAGAAGAATCCAAGGAATAACACTTACTTTCCCACAGGCAGTAAAATATGTGGCAAGCGTTACAAATAATATGCTTTATTCAGATGTGCTGGAAAAATTAACACAGAAAATAGATGATTGGGAATGGATCAATAAATTCAAGAGTATCAAGAAGAAGAAATCCATTCCTCAACTTACAGAAATAAGCGAACATATCTTAGAAATCTTTTGTTCTTATCCTCACGAAGCTTGGCTGAGTGAAGGAATCAGTAAAGAATCCATGAAAAAATACCAAATATCCTACTGGGATGTTGGTAATCAAATAATAATACCTCACAGAGATATAAATGGTCGGTTAATAGGAATCCGTGGCAGACATTTGAGTAAAGCAGATGTTGAGGCGGGAAGAAAGTATATGCCGATCAATGTAGAAGGAAAAGAGTTAAGTCATAAGCTTGGATGCAATCTTTATGGTTTGTGCCAGAATGAAGAAGCTATTCGGAGAATAGGTAAGGTTATTGTCTTTGAGAGTGAAAAAAGTGTACTTCTTTGTGATACTTTTTACCACCAGAACAATTTCTCTGTAGCTGTGTGTGGTTCAAACATTTCAGATACACAATGTATGCTTTTACGAGGACTTGGTGTAAATGAAGTAATGATTGCATTTGATAAAGAATTTGTTGATTCAAATAGCAATATTGCTGATTTGTATTGGCAGAAACTTATTAAGCAAGCAAAAAAGTTGACACCATACTTTACAGTATATATTTTATGGGATCAATGGGATTTATTAGGGCAGAAAGATTCACCTGCTGATAGAGGTAAGGATGTGCTGGAAGCGCTGATGAAAAATAAGATAGAAGTTCGCACAAAGATGGAATAAGAAAGGAATATTGAAAATATGAGATATACGACTAATGGCTATGTAGAGGATGGATTTTATACAAATTTGAGAAGATATAATCACGATACGAAGGAAACGGATTATATCAACCTATTATTTTTAAATAAACCTGATATGCAAACTGTTATTGGAATTGATACAGAAGGAACTTTTGGAAGAGCTTTTTGCCCAGATATGGTACAAAATGTAGAGTTTCTGCCGAAACAGAACGATCCGAAGGTTGTAAAAATGACTTTCTATGACGGAACAGTAACGACTGCAGTTGCCCAGGAAGGTGATGAATTTAATGCGGAGTACGGTATGAGCATGTGTATTCTGAAATATATCTGGCGCGGAAGTGGTTATAACACTTTCTTCCGAAAATGGATGAAAGTCGATAAAAAGCGTAAGGCTGATGATAAAGCTGCAAAGATTAAAGCAGAGCAGGATGCTGAGAAAGCAAGACGTAAGAAAGAGAAGAATGATGCTCGAAGAGCCAAAAAAGAAGCAGAGGAAAGAGAAGATCTGATTGATATTATTGCATCTGCTATTAAGAAAGCATCTGGCAAGAAGGATAAATAATGACGGTTACGGAGTTACAAAAATTGCTCCGACCTGTTGAGGAAGATGACCGTAGGAAACTTCCTACGGTATCTTACTCGAAGCTTGATGTGTTAAAGAAATGCGTCATGCAATATGCTCAGAAATATAAACTGGGCAAATATTCAAATCAACAAACACTTGCTTTGGAACTTGGAACAATTCTTCATAAAGGCCTTGAGATGAAAGGTCGGATGAAGATTGATGGTAAAAAGGTTGATTATCTGGAAATTACGGATGCTGTGACAAATGGTTGTCAAGAGATTACAGATAAAGGATCAGAACAAATGATTGGTTTGGAAAGAATCTCACAGAAATATTTTGAAGACTGGCTCAACACAAAAGAAGGAGAAGCTTCTTATACAGAGAAAACAAATCTTTATTTGAGCAAAGTTATTTATGACCGTATGGAAGATGAAGACTGGAAAGTGATTGCTGTGGAAAAGAGATTTGAGTTTGTCTATGACAATCGTGTGATTATCCACGGATTCATCGACCGGGTTGACCAGAATAAAGATGGAGAGTTGCGAGTTGTAGATTACAAGTCATCTAAGAAGGTATTCCGTGACGAGGATATTAAAACTCCGCTGCAGATGGTTACATATGACATAGCTTGCGTATTTCTGTATGGTAAACTACCGGTCGAACATGAATATGATTTCATTCTTCTTGATCAGAAGCAAGGACCTAATGAAGGTGTTTGTTCTAAAGGATATTTCAACCGAGGAATCAAAAATCTGAATAGTTTACTTGATAAGATGGATTCTGTAGAGAAAATGGACGAGTATGAACCAAGTCCCACACCTTTGTGTTATTGGTGTGCATATCCAGATAAGACGCATACACCAAATGCAGATTCTAAATATGCTGGGAGTTGTCCTTACTATTCTTTATGGAAACCAGAGAAGAAGAGCTTTCGAGTAAATGAAGAGTTTGTTCCTGGAAAGAAAGTAGAAAATAAAACAGAGAAACCAAAGAGGACGTTGGTGTTTTAAAGGAGATATAAACAATGGCTTTCATGGGGTTACATAATCATTCAGAATATAGTAACTTCCGGTTACGGGATTCAATCAACAGAATCCCCGATCTTATGGAATATACACATAAACTTGGACATAAAGGAATTGCAATCACTGAGCATGAAACCATTGCTTCTTCTCTTGAAGCACAAGCTTATCTCCGTTCCAAGAAAGATGATCCAGCTTGGAAAGATTTTAAACTGGCTCTTGGCAATGAAATTTATCTCTGTGACCCTTCTGTAAATGCAGATAACAAAGAAAAACTGGTATTTCCGCATTTTATTCTTATAGCATTAGATGAGGAAGGGCATAAACAAATCCGAGAGTTATCCACAAAAGCTTGGATGAGAAGTTTCATGAGAAATAAAGTGATGCGAGTTCCTACCTATTATAATGATCTGGATGAAATTATATATCCAAACCAAGGACATGTAATTGCTTCTAGTGCTTGTATAGGTGGGGAACTGCCTCGGATAATTCTTGGTTTGCGAGATGAATTTAACCAAGAGTTGCAAGATTATCTTCATAATTGGATTGGATGGGTAGATGAAACGTTTGGTCATGGGAATTTCTTCTTTGAGATGCAACCATCCTTTAATCCAGACCAGATATATGTGAATCAGCAGCTATTAAAACTGTCACAGGAATTTGATATAAACTGTATCATTACTACAGATGCACATTATCTGAGAAAAGAAGATCTTAAATGGCAGGAAATTTTCTTGAAGTCACAAGATGCTGATAGAGAAACAGCAGAGTTTTATGCTACGACTTATGTTATGTCCGAGGAAGAAATTCATTCCTATATGGATGAATCTTTAGGATATGATTCGGTAGAAAAATGCATAAATAACACAATGTTGATTTATGACAGAGTACAGGAATTTGATATGCGAAGACCGTTATCTATTCCGTATTGCCCTCTGAATACCGAAGAACCGGACGAAAATTTGTATTTGAAATATAAAGATAAAATTGAATTACTTTCCTATTTTTATGAGTCAGATTATTCAGCAGACAGGCATCTGGTTCGAGAAATTGTAAAATCTCTGGATGAAGATTCCAGACTTCAAGAGCAAAGAACATATGACAGTGTTCAAGAATGTTTGGAGTCTATAAGAATCTCTTCTGAGAAAATGAATGTTCATTGGTCAGCATATCTTCTTCTAGTATCTGATTTTGTAAAACTTGCTTGGGAAGCCGGTTCATTAGTTGGTCCCGGACGAGGAAGTGGTGTTGGTTTCATTCTCTTATATCTTTTGAAGATTACACAGATTAACCCTCTTTGGGAGAACACAAAAACTTATCCTTGGCGTTTCCTTAATCCAGAACGTGCATCTGTATTGGATATTGATGTTGATATATGTGGAGATAAACGAGAAGCAGTTATCAATCACTTTAAAGAAGTGTATGGAGCAGATCGTATTTCTAAAGTAATGACGCTTGGTCGAGAGAAATCAAGGTCAGCTATCCAGACAGTTGCAAGAGGACTTGGGTATTCAAATGATCTTGCTGCAGAACTGAGTGCCATGATTGTATCGGACCGGGGACAACAGAGAACACTCCGACAGATGTACTATGGAGATAATGAATTTAAGGCTGATACGGCATTCAAAAATGAAATTGATAAATATCCAGATATTCGAGATGCAGCATTTAAGATTGAAGGACTTATCAATGGTGTTGGTTCACATGCTGGAGGAATTATCCTAGTAGATAAACCATTTACAGAAACTACAGCACTGATGAAAACGAATTCTGGTGATGTTATTACCCAGTTCGATCTCCATATGTGTGAGGATGTATCGCTTATAAAAGTTGACGAATTGAGTGTGGAGGCTCTTGATAAGGTAAGGACTTGCTTAGAGCTTATGCTTGAAAATGGTGTAATTGAATGGCAAGGCTCTTTGAAAGACACTTATGAAAAATATATTGGGATTTACACATTAGAGCGAAATAATAAAGACATGTGGAAAATGCTCTGGGATCATAAGGTCGTTTCTTTCTTTCAGATGGAAAAACAAAGTGGAATCCAGGCTATATCCCTTTGTAAACCAGAATCGGTTGATGATTTGGCTACATTAAACTCTGTTATGAGATTAATGGCTCAATCAGAAGGAGCGGAGCTTCCTATAGAGAAATATGCGAGATTCAAAAAGGATATTACCCTTTGGTATAAAGAAATGTCAGATTACGGCTTAACACAGGAAGAACAAAATCTTCTGAAAGGAATTTTATCAACTTCGTGTGGAATCTGTGAGGCACAGGAATATTTAATGATTCTTGCTCAACAACCAGAGATTGGTGGTTTTTCCTTAAAATGGGCTGATAAGTTGCGTAAGAGTGTGGCAAAAAAATCCATGAAAGACTTTAAGATATTGGAAAAAGAGTTCTTTCAAAATGCCGAAGAGAAACATTTGTCTAAAAAACTGGTCAATTATGTCTGGAATGTCTTAATTGTCACACAAAAATCTTACGGATTCAACAAATCACATACCATATCCTACAGTTTGGTTGGTTTACAAGAGTTAAACCTTGCTTGGAAATATCCAATTATTTACTGGAACTGTGCAAACCTAATTGTAGATAGTGGTTCTACTTCATCCGAAGAAGCAGTGGACAAATCTACGAACTATGGAAAGATTGCAACAGCTATTTCCAAAATGCAGAAGAGTGGTATTGATATTGCTCTTCCTCTGATCAATCAAGCAGAACTTGGTTTCACTCCTGATGAACCCAACAATCGTATCATTTATTCTTTAAAAGCAATAAATGGCATCGGAGATGATGTGGTTCGTGAGATCATATCTCACAGACCTTACATATCTATGGAAGATTTCTATTCCAGGATGATTGATACGAAGATTGTTAAAAAATCACAGATGATACAACTGATTAAAGCCGGATGCTTTATAGAATTGGACAATTCAGATCGAAAGCAGACCATGAAATATTTCCTTGAAAATTATGTTGTTAAAAAAGCTGATAAACTCACACTTCAACAGTTCAATTCTTTGATTCAGTTCAATTCTATTTATTCTATCATCCCCAAACAACTTGAGATGCCAATACGTCATAAATACTTCAAAGATTATATTTTACAGGATTGCTTCCTATATAAAAAGCATATTGATCAAAAATCCAAACGGGCATTACCAAAATGCGGTTATAACGACCGGTGGTTCAAATTGGATAAGGATGCAATGGAATTTTTCCAGCAGTTCTATCCAGACACGGTTGTTACCGAAATTGTAGGTGATTACTTCGTTATCTCTGAGAAAAAGTTTATTAAAGAGAATGATAAGAAGTTACAGCCATTGAGAGACTGGTTTGGAACAGAAGAAGCAGTCAATGCTTATAATACCTGTCAGTTAGCTGAATCTTGGAAAGATTATGCAGAAGGGACAGTTTCTAAGTGGGAAATGGATTCCTTATCCATTTATCGTGAACCACATGAACTAATAGGACTTGATAATGCTGCTTATGGTGTTGTTGACTACTTCCAGTTACCAGAAGAGCCGAAAGTTGTCTCTTGGTACACAAGAACAGTAAAACAGGAGATAGATGGTGAGAATTACTGGGTGAAGAAGCAATTTCCGAAATATGAGATAGTTCGTCTTGCTGGAACTGTAATAGATAAGGATAAAGATAAACATATGCTTTCATTACTGACTACAACTGGTGTTGTGACAGTAAAGTTCAATAAAGGGCAATATGTGAATTATGATAAGACCATTTCTGAAATCAATCCAGATGGTTCAAAAACAACTATTGAGAAATCTTGGTTTGCCAGAGGAAATAAAATTCTTGTCAGCGGCTATCGTAATGGGGATCAATTCAGAGCATATAAGTATGTGGATTCTATTTATAAGCATACTTGTAATCTGATTACAGATATACGAGAAGATGGAACAATCGCAGTAAATACAGAAAGGGTACAGATAGATGGCTGAAGGTGATATTTTAAAAGCCCAAATACAAGTGGAGAAAATCAGATACTACACCGATTCCGGAGGTTTTGGAATCGTTGTAGGAAAACTGATAAAGGTTGACGAGGGTGAACCTACTCTGGATAAAACTGGTTCTGCTGTGTTTAAAGGAGCTATGCCAAAACCAACTGAAGGTAATAGGTATCAAGTTGTTGCTACAGAAACCATTGATCCAACTTGGGGAATTCAGTATAAGCTAATAACCATGTATACGAATATTACTCTTGATAAGAATGATAATCATGGTAAAAGGCTATATCTGGAGTCACTTTTCACACAAAAACAGGTTGAAGCAATGTACAGTGGTTCGCAGGACCCTTATATTGCGCTGTTAAATAAAGATGCAAAGCAACTGACAGAAATCAAAGGATGCGGCTTTAAAACAGCAATTAAGTGGATTAACAGATTCCATGATAATTATGACAAAGCAAGAATCTTTGTGGAACTGAATGAATACGAGGTTTCTGCAAAAGTTGCAGATAAGCTCCTGCAGCATTACACATCCCCAGATATTGTCATTGGCAAGGTGAAGAATAATCCTTATTCCTTGATGGATGTGGGCGGAATTGGTTGGAAGAAATGCGACGAGCTTGCGCTGAAAGGTGGAATGGCTCCGTATTGTAAAGAGCGCATAGAGGCCTATATCAAATTTTACCTTGAGTCAATGGCTCAGAATGGTTTTACTTGCGTATATTCCAATAGCCAGCTGCTAGATTCAATATTAGAGCAGTTTGGTGAAGATATTCCAGATGAACCAATCATGAATGCCATTCAAGACCTCGATAAGAGACTTTGGTGGAGCGATGATAAAGAAATGGTTGGTCTTAAACGATATGTTGTCCTGGAAGAAAAAATCGCAAAAGAACTTCTGAGAATCCGTAATGGAGCAAATGATTTTAAGTACGATGGTTGGAAAGAAATCATCCGGCAGAAAGAACTTGAACAGGGATGGGAATATACAGAACAGCAATGGGAAGGTATTCAGCTTGCATTGAAAAATCAAGTATGTGTGATAACTGGTGGAGCAGGTACCGGCAAAAGTTCTATTGTAGCCGGTATGCTTGCAGTCCTTAAAGATTATCAATTTGCTCAATGTGCTTTAGCTGGAAGAGCTGCAGCGAGATTATCTGAAATCACTCATCAGGAAGGTTATACCATTCACAGATTACTTGGGTATAATCCAAACGCTAAAGACGGAAAGGTATTTGCTTATAACGAAGAATCTCCATTAAGCCAGGACATTATCATTTTGGATGAGATTTCAATGGTTGATGGTCAGTTATTCTTCCAATTACTCAGAGCAATTCCAACAGGAGCAAAGCTTATCATGCTTGGTGATGTAGGTCAGTTGGAAAGCATCGGATGCGGCAATATAGCACATGATATGATTCAGAGTCCAGAGATCCCATCCATTGAATTGAACAAAATTCATAGGCAGGCTTCAACCAGTGCAATTGTCACAGAAAGTGTGAAGATTCGTCATGGAGAACAGGTTATCACAAAGGACTGGGTTGGAGTTGAAACCAGAGGAGAGCTGCAAGATTTGACCTATGATTGCTATAGTGACAAATCAAACACTTTCTATAAAGTAATGCAGTATGCTTCTACGCTGATTGAATCTGGCATAGGAATGTTGGATATGCAAGTAATTGTTCCGATCAAAGAAACAGATTCCGGAACATGGGCTTTAAACTCAGCATTACAAGAGTTATGCAATCCAAAAAGTGAAGAAAAAGATGAACTCTTTGTTCATTATGATATAAAGCATGATGGAATTTTAAGAGTTGGTGATAAGGTTATCAATACACAAAATGACTATACAGCCCTTGGTTATACTGGTCAATGGGACCTGGAGAAAGAGCGATACAGTTCCAAAGAAACAGAGGATGGAGATGCAGTTCCGATTTATAACGGGAATATTGGAATCATTGAAAAAATAAATCTCTTAAAAGAAGAAATTCTTGTGAATTTTATTGGAATTGGTCGTGTAATAGTAAAGAAGAAAAAATTATCTTCCCTGTTATTAGGATATGCGATCACATGTCATAAGCTTCAAGGAAGTGAATGTGATCATGTAATATTTGGAATAGATTTTGGCTCTTATGTGCTGCTTACCAAAGAAATGGTTTACACAGCAATAACAAGAGCAAAGAAACATTGTTATGTGGTTGCCCAGAACAGTGCATTGAGATATGCAGTGGCAACAAACAGCGTAAGTCAAAAGCAGACGCTCTTACAGAAATTTCTGTATGAAATTGCACATCCTAAACTGGTGTTTTAAGTGTTTGGTGGGATTAGGCTGATGCATTTGGTTTGATGAAAGAATTGTAATGAAAAATCAGAGTGAAACCGCTAGTTAGAACGTTTTCACCCTGAGTGCTTAAAAAGAAGGAAAATATGGTCTATTTTAACAGGTAGAACCTATTTTTTAAAACGGATATTAACATCATGGGACATCATTTTTGTCACTGCTTTTATGGCCTCGTTTGAAAGTTTACGAGATTTGTTATTAGTGAGGCGGAAAACGACGATGGCTTTCGTAATCACTACGACAACATAACAAATAGCATAAAGAAGTCCCGCAGAAACTAACATATTTAAAATTTCCATTCTACCCTCCTTTCTGTAAGTATTTCATATACATAAGGAGTTTGATGTGGGCAGAACGCCCTAGAAACGAATTTTCCTTAATCCTTATTTAGCATTGGATCACTTACACCAATGCTCCCACAATTCCAACATCTGCCGTGCAAACGAGCTGATCTGTGGTCTGGTCAAGGCTGCAGATGTCTTATCGAATACTATAACATAATAGATTACAAAATTCAATAAAAGGAGTGATTTATATGCACTTTTGGTGCGGTTTTATCGCTGGTGGAGGAATCGGAATGATTCTTGGTATTACCGGAATGTGTATTTATGCTTTGTGTGTAGCTGGAAGCAAAGAAGACAGAAGAAGAGAAAAAGATGAAGGAGAAGAGTAAAAATTGCAGGTTATAAAACGTGACGGAAGAAAAGTTACTTTTCAAAAAGATAAGATCATAGTAGCAATAACAAAAGCTTTTGAAGAGGTTGATGGTGAATTAAATGGTTCAACAAATCGGATTATCAAAAGAATTGCTGATTATGTTGAGTCTTTGGACAGAGATATGACTGTTGAAGAGATTCAAGATATTGTCCAGGGAAAGTTAATGGAAACAAAAAGAAAAGATGTAGCAGCTGCTTACATTATATATAGAAATGACAGAAGTAGGATTCGTGAGAGAAATAGTACCATTCGAATTAAGGCTCGAAATAAACTGAATCCGAAGAACGATGATCGCCAGAACGCCAATGTTGATGGTAAATCTTTTGGTGGACGTGTTGGGGCCGTATGTAGTGAAGTAATGAAAGAAATTGCATTAGATGAATGCATGTCAGAAATGGCAAGAAAAAATCATCTGGAGAACAGAATTTATATTCATGATCTGGACTCATACGCTTCCGGAATGCATAACTGTTTATCAATTCCTTTTGATGATTTGCTTTCAAAAGGTTTCAATTGTCGACAGACAGATGTTCGTCCAGCTCAGAGTATCAACACGGCAGCTCAGTTAATTGCAGTTATATTCCAATTACAAAGCCTGCAACAGTTTGGAGGAGTGTCTGCTACACATATTGATTGGACATTAGCTCCATATGTAAGAAAATCTTTCCGTAAACACTATATAGTGGCTTACTTGAAAAAATTACCGATATTTTTAACGTTGGATCTTACGGGGATGTTATTTAACAACTACGAAGATAAAGTCGGCATTGTAAGAAACAAATTTGATGATTGGATTGATGAGAATAAAGAGCAGTTCTTTAAAGAAACCGGATTAAAAGATGAAGATTTTTCTCTGAGCAATAAAGAAAATCTTGATTCTACTCTGTATCAGATGGCATTGTATGACACTATTATTGAAACAAAACAAGCTGTTGAAGCATTGTATCACAACTTGAATACTTTACAATCAAGATCAGGCAATCAATTGCCTTTTACTTCAATCAATTACGGCACATGCACTTCTGAGGAAGGAAGATTGGTAACAAAAGCTTTGCTCGACACTTCTGTTTCTGGGATTGGTAAATTACATAAAACCAGTATTTTTCCTTGTGGAATCTTCCAGTGTATGAAAGGCGTTAATAGAGAACCTGGAGACCCAAATTACGATTTGTTTAAATTGGCATTGCGGTCTACGGCACAGAGATTGTACCCCAATTATGCGAATGTTGATTGGTCAGGTAATGAGAGATATGACATAAACGATCCAGAGACTTATTTTTCGACCATGGGATGCAGGACAGCGAATGGTTTTGATATAAATGGTTTTGGTCAAATGAAAGATGGGCGTGGTAATATTTGTCCGACAACAATCATTCTACCAACCATTGCTATGGAAACTAGCAGAATGGGTGAACAAATAGGAGTGTCAGAAGAAGTAAAACTAGATGCGTTCTTTGATAATTTAAGCGATGCCATCGATGACGCAAGAGATATGTTAATTGAAAGATATGAGTATATCTGCAGTCAGTCTCCGGATTCTGCTAAATTCATGTATGAAAATGGAACAATCAGAGGTTTTGATGGTAAGGATATTAAATCTGCCATGAAACATGGAACTTTAGCCATTGGACAGATCGGTTTGGCCGAAACTCTTCAAATCTTGGTAGGATGTGATCAAACAGAAGAAAAAGGAATGATTCTCGCCAAAAAGATAGAGCAGATGTTTAAAGACCGCTGTGCAAAGTTTAAAGAAGAATATCATCTAAATTTTGGTGTATACTACACACCCGCAGAAAATCTTTGTTTCACTGCTATGAGTAAGTTTAAAGATAAATATGGAGAGATTCCGAATGTATCAGATAAGAAATTCTTTACAAATAGTATTCATGTACCGGTTTGGAAAGAAATGACACCATTTGAAAAAATTGATATTGAAAGTCAACTTACAGGATATTCTAGTGCCGGTTGTATTACATATGTTGAATTAAACAGTGGAATTAAAAATAATCTGGAAGTTTTGGAAAAAATTGTAAACTATGCAATGGACAAAGACATTCCGTATTTTGCGGTAAATGTTCCTAACGATATGTGTACTCGATGTGGTTACACAGATGAAATTGGAAAAGAGTGCCCTATGTGCGGATGCAAGAAAATTAGAAGACTTCGTAGAGTAACCGGTTATCTTACTGGAGATTACACAGAAGCTTTTAATGATGGTAAGCAGCAGGAAGTTGAAATGCGAGTAAAGCATTTTAATGGGTGATTATTATGAAATGGGCAAAAATAGATCCTTTTGAATATGTAAATGGTACCGGAATTGGCGTTTCCCTATTTGTACAGGGATGTCACTTCCATTGTAAAGATTGTTTCAATTCAGAAACTTGGGATTTCTCTGGAGGGAAACCGTGGACAGAAGATAACAAGAAAATTTTTCTTATATCGGTGTTACGGGTTTGTATTGAACGAGTTTCAATCTTAGGTGGCGAACCATTAGCAGACGAGAATTTCCCAGATGTGCTTGACCTAGTTCAAACCATTCATGAGAAGTTCCCAGAGAAAAAGATCTGGATTTACACTGGGTATACTTGGGAGAATCTTCTTAATGATTCACAGAAAAAAGAAATCCTTCCTTTTATAAATATACTTGTTGATGGACGCTTTGAGACAGACAAGAAGGATTTATCATTGAAATTTAAAGGGAGCAGCAATCAGAGAGTTATTGATGTACAGAAATCACTTGAAAATAAAGAGGTGGTGATATTTAAATGATTTTCTTCTATATTATATATCTCATTATAGCAATCTTGACATTCTCCTTTTTGTATAGGATTCAGAAACAGAATGTCAGAGAATTGAACGAAGAATACTCTAATCAGGGTACAAAGTTTCATATGTATTACGGATCACTTTTCTTAGAGTCTTTTCTATGGCCTATCTACTGGCTTCGAATTATCTACGGAGCTTTTTTCAGAAAATAAATCAGGAACAATTTCAAAGGAGAAAACAAAATGGCAAAAAGAATTGCAAAGTTTTTTAAAGTAAGTATTGACCAGTTTGAGAAAGCTGTAGGTGAGAAATACTCACAGGAAATGTTTGATAAAATCACTCTTCCGGTAAGAGCTACTGCAGGAAGTGCAGGATATGATTTTATTACACCTTTTGATGTAACTCTGAAACCCGGGGAATCCATTGTGATTCCTACGGGGATTAGATGCAAGATTAAGAATGATTGGGTGCTGCAGATCTATCCTCGTAGCGGCCTTGGATTCAAATACCGTTGTCAGTTAGCAAATACGGTAGGTATCATCGACAGCGACTATTTTAATTCGGATAATGAGGGTCATATCATGATTAAACTCACAAATGACAGCAAAGATGGAAAAGTGCTTGAATTAAAAGCTGGAGATCGTTTTTGTCAAGGAATTTTCATGGAATATGGAATTACATATGACGATGATGTGACAAATGAGAGGAATGGTGGATTTGGAAGCACTGGAAGTAAATGAGGTGAGGAAATGAATAAAGATATGGGACTAACGCTTGTTATTGCGCTGATTGTCACTATATTAATTTTTGCCGGTTTGTTTTCAGTAGGAAGCAATTCATCTACTCGGATGAATGTTAAAACAGGCAGTGGCTCTGTTAATAAAGAATTTGGAGCTGCTCGATTGCAAAGTTTAGGCAACGGATTGTATTACGATCAAACGACTGGGATTGTCTATTGGTGGAATGGCGTACTATCCATTGGTTCACAGACTTCCACAACACCAACCCCATATTATTCAGAAAATGGGAAGTTGTACAGATATAATCCGGTAGATAACATAATGGAAGAGATTAAGTAAAGGAGAATACATATGAATAACAATCTAACCGAACTTGTAGTAGTAATGGACAGGTCAGGGTCAATGTGGCCTTTAGCTGATGATACAATCAATGGATTCAACTCTTTGATTGAAAAGCAGAAAGCAGATACGAATGGTGACGTTCATGTAACTGTTGTACTATTTGATACAAGATTTAATGTTCTATACGACTGTGTAGATATTAAAGAGATTCCAAAAATGACAAGTAAAGATTACTTCCCAAGTGGAGGCACAGCTCTTCTGGATGCAGTTGGAAGTACAATTACTTCCGTAGGAAAGAGATTAGCAGATACCCCGGAAGAAGAAAGACCGGCAAATGTAATGTTTGTTATTACTACAGACGGATATGAAAATTCCAGTAGAGAATATAATCAAAAGCAGATTGCAGATATGATTGAGCATCAGAAAACCAAATACAGTTGGACATTTATGTTCTTAGGAGCAAATATTGATGCAGAAAGTGTTGGTAAATCCTACAACATTGATTATGCAAAAACTTACACTGCTTCTTCTGTTGGTACAGAAAGTGTGTATAGAAGTGTTGATGCGGCGCTAAGAGCTACAAAAGCAGCGGGTATACAAGGTATGTCAGTTTCATCTGCGTGCGTGATGGATTCTTTGAACGAGGTTGAGTGATGCTGGACGAAAAATCACTTAAAAGATCACTTGAGTTAATCGAAAAACAAATGATAAGAGATGCATATCAGCGAAGAAATATTGATGCCTTTACAGAGTTGTTTATGGCAGTGATCAAAGCATTTATTGACCAAGCATGTTCAGGTCGAAGCTATATGCCAACTCATGCGAAATTTGATTGGTGGGATGAAAACGATGAGAAACAAGGAGAGATTAAATGGATTGAATGTATAATAACATCTCCGAATGGGTTTTCTTATGTATTTAATTTTTCTGCTCAAACAAATCCTAGATGGCTATACGATCATGTTTACTATTTGATTGAAACTCACGAATTAAAAGGATGTGAACCAATATGACAACGGATCAGATAAAACAAGCACTTAAAGAACCTTCCTATAACTTCCTTCGTAACAATCCCCATTTAGGCGAGAATGTAATACTTCTCGCCGTTGGAGGAAGTCATGCTTATGGCATGGATACTACAACTAGTGATATTGACATCAGAGGTATAGCATTGAACACGAAAGAAGAAATTCTTCTAGGGAAGAACTGGGAAAGTGTTGTGGATGTAGATACGGACACTACAATCTATTCCTTCAATAAAATTATTGATCTTTTGACACAGTGTAACCCAAATACAATTGAAATCCTTGGATGTAAGCCGGAACATTGTCTATATATCCACCCATTGGGGCAAAGAGTGCTTGATTATAAAACAATATTTCTCTCTCAAAGATGTATATATACCTTCGGAGGTTATGCAGAAGCGCAGTTAAGACGTTTGGAGAACAAATCGGCACGTTTAACCAATCAAACTGAGTACGAGTATCATATTTTACGGTCTATTGAGAATGCAGAATATGTTTTTCGGACACGGTATGGTTTTTATCCACAGGATGCTATCCGCTTATATATAGAAGAAACAGGTCGGGATGATATGGATTCTGAGATTTTATGGATTTGAATTTACATCATTACCCTCTGAGAGATTGGGCTGGAATGTGGAACGAGATGAAAACTATCGTCGGCAGCTACAATAAGATTGGTAAGCGGAATCAAGTGGCAATCGAACATAATAAACTGGGTAAACATATGGCTCATACATTAAGACTTTATATGATGGTTATTGACATCCTTACGAACCAAGAAATCATCACATATAGGACAGATGAACATGATCTGCTTATGGATGTTCGAAATGGTGAGTACCTGGATGATAATAAGCAACCTACGAAGGAATTTTATAAAATCGTAGACGAGTACACCAGAAAATTCGATGAAGCAAAGAAGATTACCACTTTGCCAGCCTTACCAGATAGAGTAACAATTATGGACTTCAAGAAAGCGGTAAATAAAGAAATTGTATGCGGAGGAGATTTTGAGTCATGGAAATAACACCAGTTCTAAGGAAAAGATTCTGTAAAGATATGAATATTCCTATTAACATTTATCAAGAGCCTTATTTCACAGAGAGGTTAAAATTGTTTGATGAAAACTTTGGAACGCTTTGGAAGTGGGAAAGATTTAAGAAAGAATTAGAACAGTTTAAAGATGATCAAGAATATCTGGAAAAGTACAATCAGATTAAAGAAGCAGCAATCAATTTTATCAAAGAGTCTGAATCATATCAAAAATTCATTTCTACAGATCTCCATTTAAAAAATCCAAATGTAAATTATCCAAATGATATTTATAAAGATTATAACGTCGGAAAGCATTTTGTAAGTATTGATATGAAACAAGCAAACTTTAATGCTTTGAGAATTTTTGAAGAAAGATTCTGCAGTGATTGTAAGTCCATGTTCAACGGAGCAAAAACTTGGAAAGAGTTTATCAGTCAGTTTACAGATATAGAGCATATTATTGAAAGTAAATATATCAGACAAGTGATCTTTGGAGCATTAAATCCTAAAAGACAAGTAGCTTATGAAAAGCAGCTGATGCTTGAATATTTGGAAAAAGTTAAAGATGATATCGAGAACTATAAGCTTGAGATTGCAGCTTTAACAAATGATGAGATTGTTTTAAAAGGGGCAGAAGTATGGATGAACGTTTTCTCTGAAGAACAGAGTGAAAGATATCCAGACGTATTTAAATACACTGTATTCCGATTATTTAAAGAAGAACATGGCTTGGGATGGTTTAAGAATATTTCATTTCCATATGGAGGGGGTTATCCAGAATATAAATGCGTTGATGCGGTAAATTACCCTTTTATTCTTAGAGACCAATTTAATCAATCAGTTCAATGGTATGATAAGGTCTTTTATCATGAAGGAAAACTTGCAATGCTGCTTGAAGAACCAAAAATTGAATGGTTTTCAGAAGACGACTGGATGAGATGAGAAAGGAATCAATATATGACACCAATAAATAATTACGATACATACAACAGCGGAATGGCGAAGTCTTACGAAGATAAGTTATTTTTCATGGAATATATAGAAAATGATGAATCTATAGACTCTGTTGTAGATTATGGATGTGCGGATGGAACAATGATTGAGCGTATGTCAGAAAGGCTTCCGAAACTGAATTATTTTGGGTATGACATTGATCCGAAAATGATTGGTATTGTCAGATCAAAAGAAAAAGTTTTTATGGCAGATACGAATTGGTTTAGGATAGTCAAAATGATAGAACCAGAAAAATCATTGTTAAATTGCTCCAGTGTAATACATGAGGTTTATTCTTATGGAAATATGTCAGACTGTATGTTTTTTTGGGAAAAAGTGAAACGTACTGGCTTCAAGTACATTGCAATTCGTGATTTTTCTGTAAGCAAGTCTATTGACCGTCAAATTAGCTCAGATAATTATAAAAATCTTTTTACCAACAGCACATATGAACAAGCAGAAAGAATTATGCAATTCGAGAAAATTTGGGGTCCAATATCACAGAATAAGAACTTGATTCATTATCTTATGAAATATAGATATACGGATAATTGGGAACGTGAAGTTCGTGAAAATTATTTCCCAATTTATTTCGAGAATCTTTTAAATACACTTCTGTATGATAATCTTTATGATATTGTCTATTTAAATCATTATATTCTCCCATTTACCAAATCTAAAATCGAAAAAGATTTCAATATTACTCTTACTGACAATACCCATGTACAAATCTTATTGAAAAGGAAAGACGACAAATGATTTATCTAACAGGTGATACTCACGGAGAAATAGACATCCACAAGCTATCCGCGAATAAAAATGTTGGACAGGTCCTAAAGAACTGTACAAAAGATGATTATTTGATTATATGTGGTGATTTCGGTTTAGTTTGGGATGGGAGTAAAGAAGAAAAGTGGTGGCAAAAGTGGTTGAATGATCAATCGTACACAACACTATTTGTTGACGGGAACCATGAGGGGTTCAATTTATTAAGCAAGTATCCAGTTGAGAAATGGAATGGAGGTAAGGTTCAGTTCATCCAACCTTCCATTATTCATCTGATGCGGGGTCAAGTGTACACCATTGATAATAAAAAAATTTTCACTATGGGCGGAGGTACTTCCATTGACAGATGGAGAAGAAAGGAAGGTTTATCTTGGTGGCCACAAGAGATTCCATCAGATGATGAACTTAATGAAGGAATCAAAAATCTGAATAAGCATGACTGGAAAGTTGATTATGTTGTTACTCATGAAGCTCCAAATTCCATTCATGACCTTGCTATTGGAACTTATGGAATAAAGAAGCATGACAAGCTTACATGTTACCTCGAATCCTTACTTCAAGACTTACAATTCGATAAATGGTACTTCGGACATTATCATAGAACAGATACTTTTGGTGATAAAAGTCAATTCCGGCTTTTATACGATGATGTTGTCAAAGCAGGTGAAACTGAACCAATCCTATCAGGAGAAGAACAGGAGAGACGTAGAAAAGTTGTAGAAGAAATGAATAAGAGATTAAAGAAACTCAAGGAAGAGGATTTAATGTAATGAACGATAAAATAAACGAATTGTTTTATAAAAGAGAGAATGATAGAGCCGAAGAAGCGATTGCCGATATTACAGATATAATACACAGACTAATGAAACAGAATAACAGTTTAAGACAAGAAAATGAACAGTTAAAGTCAGAACATTATAAGAACGAAGAGATTGCTCGTCTTAAAGCACAAATAAAACTACAGCAGGAAGCTATGGCTTATGGATTCCCTATTACAAAAGAGCGGTATGAAAAAATTATGGAACTCTGTAAAAAGCACGAATGGGAGAAACATGGACGCAAAGGTAATGGTTATTTCAATTATTGTTTTGCTGAAACAGAGATTGGGACATTCGGATGGGCAAAATGTTGCGACTGTGGAGAAGAGATAAAATTTTTGGAGGCAGATGAATGGATTTTTGGTTGAGAAATATGGAAGATGTAGAAGCTCTTGTAGCTTACTGCAAACGATTTAAGGATTATGGTGACATAGATATTCGTTATGAACGTTATACGGTAGATGGTTGCAGTTATTTGGGTGTTGCATCATTAACCGGGCATGAAGTGTATGTCGATCCGTTTTTTGAAACAGAAGATAAGGAGAAAGAATTCTTGGAGGGATTGAAATATGTTTCAGGAGTATGTTAATCCACCGGAACGTATTTGTCCTGATTGTGGAGCAAAGATGGAGCTTTTGGAAGATGTAGTTCTTGATAGCTTTTTTAATTATAGAGAAATGTACTGGAAATGCACCAATGATAAGTGTGGTTGCTGTTTAACTTATGAAGGAGAAGCAAATTATGAAGATTGAAGATATTATCAGTAAAGTAAGAGTATATGGCTTAGATGAGAGTGTTGCTGCATCAAAACTGCCTATGGCAGTAGATCCAGACGAAGTAACACCGGAAATCACTGACAGGACAAAGAAACTAGGACAAGCAAAGTCTGGATCTGGTCATGACAACTTTTTGAAAGGAATTGTTGTCCAATTTGATCTGAAAGTAACAAATAAACTTTGGGTAGAAATGGAGAGGTATCACTTCGTTGATTTTGTGAGTTCTCAGAGTTCCATGCACAGAATCGCCAAATTTGATTTGGATCAACAGTATATCAGCTATACCGATCCCAGAATGGTGACAATCATGAAGGAACTGGTTAATGAGTACAATACATATGTAAAACTGGGTGAAACAGAAAAAGCAAAGGTTGCCTATCTTAATTGTCTGTATTCTTCTCCAGCTGGTCTGCAGCTCACTGCAAGATTGACTACGAATTATCAGCAGTTAAAAACTATCTATTATCAACGCAGGAATCACCGTTTACCGGAATGGAGAGTCATTTGTCAGTGGATTGAATCCCTTCCGAAGTTTAAAGAGTTGATTCTCGACAAGGAGGATAAAGAATGATTTTAATTCTATGTGGACCGACTGCTAGTGGTAAAAGCACTACACAGAAAGTATTATGTGAGAAATATGGTTTTCATAAGGTGGTAACATATACCACCCGTGAACCTAGAGAAAATGAAGTGTTTGGAGAGGATTATTACTTTGCGACAGAGGATAAGTTTGTTAATATGATTATCAAAAAGGAATTTATTGAGTCTACTATATATTCCAATAACCGCTACTATGGAACTTCGATTAGTTCAATTAAAGATGCAGATAAGAAAGATTATGTAGCTGTAATGACTCCTTCTGGTGCAAGAAAAATGAAAAAGTATGCAGCAGAACATAATATCCCTTGTTTTGTCGTTTTACTGGACATTTCATTAAAAACGAAAGTCTACAGATATATTGAGCGTATTTCTGACTTCAAAATGGAAGATTTGCAAGAATTATATGGAAGATGCGAGCGGGATTATGGAATGTTCGAGAATTTTGACAAAGAAGTGGATATGACATTATATAGCGATTATAACTCCCAAGAAAAGGTTGCACAGGCGATTATGAGTCAAATTGAAGAAAAAAGAGCGAAGAATGCATATAATCCTAAAGAAATCAAAAAAGTTTACATAGATCTCGATAATACTGTATTTGATACACTTGATACAATTTTATACCTCTATAATGAAGAATTTAAGTATTATGAGGGTTTCAAGGAGATTGAACACGGTGATGTGCAAACTTATGACTGTTCAGAGTGTAATTTGTTGACAAAGGAATGTTTAAACGGATATTTTAATCGTTCGAATTTTTACGAGGAAGCTTACATTGAAACTTATTTTTGGAAGGTATTGAATCTTATAAAAAAGAATAATTGGGAACCAGTGTTCGTAACCATTGGTAGCTCCCAAAATATCGCAGCAAAGAAAGCATGGCTTAAAGACGGTATTATTGATAATCATTATGACGCCACTTTCATCGGCCTTGTTGACGTAAAGGATAAATCTTCTGTTGATATGTCAAATGGTATCATGATTGATGATCATCCAGACATGCTTAACAGCTCAAATGCGGCAGTAAAGATTTGTTTCGGAAAGTATGGCTGGAATAAAGATTGGGAAGGGCTCAGAGCAAAAAACTGGGAAGAAGCATACAAAATTTTGGAGGACTTAGCAAATGAAAGATAAAGATTTGATTTACATGTATGCGGTGCAGGAGAAAAAGACTGGTAAAATTCTTTCTAAATATTCTGGCGGGAAATTCTATGAACGCTCCGCTGATGCAGCTAAGAAGGTGGAAAAGCTTGGAGATGGGTACCAGGTAATTACATATCGAATGTTGGAGCTGGGTCCAAATGTCACGCCAGATGTGTCTGTAACGAAACAGAGTAGGGGTAGAAGAGCTTCTACTTGTCCGATTGATGACTGGGTAGGGTTCCAGTGTGGGACGATTTTATGAGGTGTAAGATGTGCTGCAGGGGGTAGTTTTTCTACCCTCTTTTTTAAAAAGTTTGAGGTGATTTATATAGATAATAGTATATTGCAAGAAGCATTAGATTTAGGTATAATAGATGTATCACATGTACAAGCACAAGTAGATATGTATAACAAAAGAGCGATTTTACTTAATCACCCATATAAAATATGGATAGGAAAGGATGGTTTTTGGAGGTCTTATTTACCAGATGAAGAAAAAACGAGAAAACTGATAAAGAAGAAAGAAAAGGAAGCTCTCGAAGAAGCGATTGTCAACTTTTACAAAGATGATGAAGCATTAACTACTAAGACTTTTGATGAAATGTACCACCTTTGGAGAGAGGTACAGGATATCATGGTTTGTAGCAATACTACCGTGAAATATGATACGGATTATCTCCGGTATTTCTCAGAGAAGGATTTCATAAAAAAGGACATAGGAAGGATAAAGCAATCAGACATTAAGGTTTTTATATGCGAAACGGTAAAGACGCAGCATCTTTGTAAAAAAGCGTGTAAGACCCTGTTTGGATATATCCATAATACCTTTTTATATGCCCTTGAACAGGAATTTATTGCTGACGATCCAATGAAAGCTCTGAAAGCAAAAAGCTTTTATAAATATTGCGTAGAGCGTGAAAAAACCACAGAAAACAGTACCGTGTCAGACCAGGAAATGGAATCCATCTATGAGGTTATCCAAAGGGATTATCAAGAGCAGCCGTGGTATATACCAACTTACGCAGTCCATCTCGCAAGTTTAACAGGAATGAGGGTTGGGGAACTCTCAGCTTTAAAATGGGACTGCGTTAAAGACAATTATATTCTCATTAACAAATCTGAAAAATATGACCGGAAAAATGAAAGGTACATCGTCGACAAGACGAAGACGATGAAAGAAAGAAAATTCCCTATTACTCCAGAAATCAAATCTTTACTGGATAAGATTAAGAAAATTGAAATCAAATATGGATATATCTGTGAATGGGTCTTTGCGGACGAGAATGGAAGAGTACATGCCAATATTATTTCTTCCTGTTCCAAAAATAAAAGTAGGCAAGCCGGAATCCCAGACAAAGGTATCCATGCTTTCCGGAAGACGATAAACTCCAAGCTGCGTTGCAATGGCGTATCTGCAACAATCGCTGCTTCTATGTTAGGTCATTCAGAAGAAGTAAATGAAGAATATTATACCTTTGATGTAATATCTATGGAAGAAAAAGCCCGATTATTGTCTTCCGCTGTCAAAGGTGTAGTTTGATTACCTTTTTATGATTACTCTTATGATTACTTTTTATAATTGAGTCTGGGAATCCGCATAAATACTGGGGTTTTGGACGTTAGCCGGGGCCGAGAGGTCGCAGGTTCAAATCCTGTTACTCCGACTAAAACCGCATGAAATCAAGCTTTTTCCAGTATACCGGTTATAAAAAATAAGGTGATTATTTGATTACTCATGATTACTTTTAAAAATCAAGAAGGGAGGAAGCTTGTACATGTGAGACAACTAGAGTGATTACTCTAGTTATTTTTTTGCCATAATTTCCTTAAAAATATACTTCTAAAGGAGCGTCTATATGACCACATCATCCCTTTCAAATTTCACCAGCACCATCACTTTTGTCCAATCACACTACAACATCCCAGATGACCAGTTATGTGCCTTTCTGAAGTGTTCAGAAGCCCGTCTGAACGACTTAAAATGCTCAGACAACAAATTGACTACCGATGAACTTACACGGCTTCTACGGGGCTTACAGAGCGTTGGGGTCAATATGGATGTATATGCAGAAGATCTTTACTATGAACCAATACCCAGAGATAAACACACAGACCAAACGATAGATAATTTTTTCTATAATGTCTTATAATACGAAAGCGCCCTCGGAATCAATGAGGACGCTTTCTTTGTACCTTTATGAATTTTGTCAGGATGACGACCACATCAGTGTACCATAGATGATCTTCATTGTCAAAAATTTCTTGCTTGACATCCATGTCATAATGACATATACTGTAGACATAAAAGATGTCATAATGACATGAAAGACATGATGACATAATATTAAAAGGAGGAATCTAGCATGGAAGCAACTGTATATTTCAACGGACCTAGGCAAGTGGTAATTAAAGGTGAAACTATTGCAGATCTGATCGTAAATAATTTTGATGTGTTCAAAGAACAAATAAGAAGTGTAGCTGGAAATGAAGCAGGATTTACTCTTGATAGACTTTGGATTACCAGAAAAGATAATAAAGTGTGTGAACTTCATGCTATGGCTCATGGTGCTGATAGCTCAATCGGTTATGATCCGACAAAAGAGGAAATCAAAGAAGTCATAATTGAAATTGAAAATATTCCCGTGGAAGAGTTTGATGGTATCTATGAGTACGAACTTGGCGAAAGAGAGTTTAGCCCCTTTAATGAAATCTTTTGGAAGGGCAATAAAGTAGCTGTAGTCGGTATATTGGAAATGTGCATAGATTATGTTTCTTCTGGTTGTAACCTCTATGGGGACTGGCATGATATGCCAAGTAAAGTTATAAACACTTGCTATTTAACTTTGAAAGATAACAATTTGCCTAAATATACAGACCTTCTTCTAAAGACTTTTGAGAAAAAACGCATTAGGAGAAATTCCAAAAATGCAGCTATATTAGATTTGATAGAAAAACTGAAAAATGAGTTATACCGGATAATGGATGAAAAACCAAAAAGAGTAGGTGGACAAGAGTTTCTTTATCGCTATAAAACGATGGATTATTTTAGCAAAGAAGGAAAAATAACAGCATTAAGATACTACAGAGAGAAATCTGGTAAAACTCAATCAGAAATGGCAGAAGAAGTTGGTATTAGTTTACGGCAATATCAAAGGTACGAATCTGTTGATTCTTCATTACATCTTGCTAAAGGGGCTATTATAGATAAGATTGCAGAAGTTGTTGGTGTTACTGTGAGTGACCTCATAGATCATGGCATAGTAAAACTTATAAAGTAAGAGCAATCTAAGGAGGGATGACCCATGGAAAAATGCTGGCCTCTGGAATTGACCAAAATGCTCACAAACAAATATCCTGACTGTTGGGACACCATTGAAGTTTTCCGTGAGTCAAGAAAGACAGGAGAAATACCTTGGGGAGATAGATGTTATATTCCCATTGGTGGGACCCAAGCGATTGTAAAAGAGCATGGCAACGAAATATTTATGATAGATTTTAATTCACAGAATTACAAAGAATCTATCACCAACGCTACTCTTATGGCAGCAATAGCACCTTGGAGAAGATATAAGCAGATCTACACTTTCAAACCAGAGTTGGAATATGCTCTGCGTGAACAGGCATATGATTGTGAGATACCTGTAGAAATCTTTGATAGTTTACCTTATCCTGGAATTTATATTCAGACGACTACGTTCGAAGATGAAGATGGTTTCTTTGTACATTTAGAATACGATATGAATAGGAATGAATATGAGCTACGTCTTACAATCATTCAAAATGATGGACAAATTAGTATGCCATCTATTCACTTGAAAGAAAATGGCACAATCATGGATGGATTAAATGAATATGTACGGATTATGAAATTAAATAATTGTGGTTTAATCCCAGAGATAGATAACGTAGATGCAGACATGCTTTATGATGATATTGCAGGAAGAATTCAGTTGGTTCTTTATCTTTGCGCTCAAAACAAGGAAGTAAAACCAGATCCAGTGCAAGAGAAGATTGTAAGGACTCCTAAAGACCCATCTATGATAAAAGATAAATACCGAGAGATTAAAAAATACATTTGTGGTGAAGAAATCTCAAAAACATTAAAAGTATATCGGAGAAAAATCAACACTACAGGAGAATCTTCCGGAAATCGCACTTCATCAGGTTCAATAGCAAGTTCTCCAAAACGACCACACATGAGAAGAGCGCACTGGCATCATTATAGAACTGGTGTCGGTAGAGCGAATCTGATATTGAAATGGCTACCACCTATGATGATCCACGAAGGAGAGATGGTAGGAGATGATTCAGTGCAGGTTAATGAGATTATTTGAAAGAATGTGGGTAAAAAAATAGGGTGTACCAATTACGGTACACCCTATAGTATTATAATTTTATTCTCGTTTTTCGATTTTCTAAATCTTTGTCCCTTTTGCCCCAGTCCTTGTCTGTAAACTTAGAACTGATTATGTCATTCTTTCCGAAAAAGGTTTTCGGTTGATTATTCAAAAATAAATCCTTCATCGGTTTTATCGTCTCCATTTTCATTTATATCTGCAGTAACTGCTTTCTTCGGAGTCCAATCTCCAAAGAAACTGTCAAAGCTTTCATGTAAAATCCGATTTCTGGTCACAATCTTCGCATTTTTAGAAGAGCCAGATGTCGCTTCTTCATATTCAGCATTTTTCACACCAAAAAACTCCATCAGCCAGTTGGCCATATCCTCATCGGCAATTCCTCTGTCAACAGCTTCCTTGAACATCGGAGTGAGGCTAACCATATGCGTTTCGGTATAAAGTTTCTTAGCGGTTGCTTTTTCTTTGGAATCCATTAAAACTTTATGAGTCGCCTGAATTAGGCTAAATACACTGTCAAGAACAGCTCTTTCATCGTTATTGATGACTTTCTCTGCAAATAATGTTGACATATGTTTAAGTTCGAAACTCACGTCTTCCAAATTCATGTACAACATGCACCAAACTTTTGCTACGATCATGATTTGGTTTTTACTATCCAATGCTCTCGGAGTAAGCATTTCCTCAAAGAGAGAATGTGTTCCGATTTCAAAGATTCCATCAAGGTCTTTTATTGCGGCAATGAACTTGGATTTACTGCTTAACGGCTTACCCATATTCAAACGATTGAAAAGAATCACTTCTTCTGCAGGAGTAAGATTTTCAAAATATTTGAAAGAAATCATAGTTGTTTTTAGATGCTCTTGTAATGATAAAGGAAGCTCACTGAATTTCTTATTTTTTATCTCATGATAATCCATTTCTTCACCAATTTCAGACTCAAGGTAAGGAATAGCAGTATCAGAAATGGTTACAGGCAATTTGTCGTGCAGAAGTTTTTCGAATGTGCGGATTCTTTGTACGCCCTCCATGATAATATATACCTGTTGACCTTTTTCATTTACTCCTCTTTTTGCGTAAATAGTGGGAATCGGAAATTCTATGAATAAACTGTCTACAAGTAACTCACGTCTCCAATTCTCCCAAACATCTCCACGCTGAATCGGGTGATGAAGATCTATTTTTCCTTTATCGTACATGCTAACAACTTGTTTTACTGGCCAAGTAATATTTGAATTGACAAAGCTCATAACAAAATCCTCCGTTCTCAAAAAGTAATTTTATTATAAGCTATTGTCACCTCTTTGTCTACAAGTATACATTTATTTTACTTCAGTAACCCGATCTTTACCATTTAGCTGTGCCAGAATCCATCCACGAAGAACTTTCATATAAATTCCCCGTGTTCCAACCTTTTTCTCATCATAACACTTATCAACGGTTCCTTTTTTGATTAAGGCTTCACCATTTTTACCTTTCTTAAAATATTTCTGTTTTGCAGCAGGAATATCATCGAATTTCACATATTCAGCGTCAGCTTTCGGTCCTTTTCGTAAAGCCATGCTGAGATCCATTCTATATCTCTTTTTCTTTGAAAAAACAGGAGAGTAGTAAACTTCTTTTCCATTTGCGTCATAAACAGAATATCCTGGTTCACAAGCTTTCTTTGCTTCATTGAGAGATTTGTAAGCTCCAGTCTGAGTAAATGGCTTATCCCAATCTTTACGGACACGGTAGAAAGTGTCGGATGCAAAAGAACCGGTGTCCATATAATTTTTAACAGCTTTTCTAAATCCATCCATAGTTAATCCGAAACGACTCCATACATGATCTGGATCTACATGGGCGGAAGATAATCCAGCAAGTCTTCCTTCGTTATGAGAGGAAATTAGATACATTCCATTAGAAAGTTTTGCAGTAGGATTCCAACCACGATCTTTACAAATTTTCGCACAAAGCATGATTGCTGTATTATAACCACGCATAATGTCAGTTTTAAACAATTCTTCGTTCGTGACAACGTATGAAGCACCGTTGGTATAACGAATATAGTCAGACTCACAGATTTCAATAGTTATAAGGTTATTATTGCCCCAGCCCGCGTCTGCCCAACTGCGAATCGTTTCAGGCAGTAATTGTAAGACTTTCCCAGGGGTGTCTGCATCACAAACATAATGTACACAGGCACTAACGGCAGACTGATTCCAATAATCAGCTACACTTTGAGCAGTTCCTTGTCCAGTGCCAATCGTGTGAATCTGGATACCAATCTTATTACAAGTTGTTCCAGTCTGGTAACAACGGTTATTCGTTAAGTAATTTTTGATAATATTTAATGCCATATTAAACAGTCTCCTTTTTGTCTTTAAAAATGGGTAATAAAAAACCGGTACACAATAATGTACCGGTTAGAGGTTCTATGATTTTAATATAAATCATCAACACATTTATATAATTTGTAACAATTCTTATCATTCTCGTCAACAATCATATACATATCCTCTTCAAAATCTTCATAATCATTACGATCATGGTATAGATGATAACCTTCGTTTGTTGAGCAGAGAGTAATAAAGCTTATTCCAATCTCTTCACTTAATTCGAGTATTTTTTGTTCACAATGATCCAATAAGAGATCACCAAAGTATATCTTTTTATTACCAACGACATCTATTAGCTTACCTTGATAATCTTTATGGATAGCCAAATAATTTATCTTTGCAGCACTTCCCATGACTTCATAAATATTATTCTCACCAACATTTTGAATGCTATCTAATCTGCTTGCTGAAATATTATAATACCCTATAACAGTGTTTTTGTTATCAGAAAGCATAAGATAAGTGATACCCTCATTTTTATTTAAAGCCATGCCGTTTTTTAAAAAATTATTGATCACTGTGTTTTTACAATCAAAAGATGAAACTATATGATTATATTCTGCGGTATATTTTACAAAAATCATCGGATTGTATTTTTAGGTGTTACCTTTACCTCCATTTCACCGGTGTGTTTGTTAATATTGGCAGAGAAATTGTGAGTTCTGATATAATTTTTGATTTCTCTATTTTCTTTAGAGGTAGGTGTTTTTTTAAGTCGTCCTTTTGCAACAAAAGGAACATTTAAACCAATAGCATATCCATCAGCCATAATCAATATCCCCTTTCCATTTGATTGTATTTTTCAACCGCTCAAATAAGACTTGGGTAGGGCTAAGTAAGCAATTACTTTAGATTCCTTCTCATTTGAGCGGTATAGTCATACCTCCTCATCAGATTGTTTTTATGACTCCAGTGATTCGATATAACTATTTTTATTGTATATATTTTATTCTTTTTTGTCAATGGTAACAACTTCCGTTTTTGAAAGCTTACCAGCTTCGTTATCCAGTGTTTTCTTCGCAAACTCTTTCATCTGATCAAAAACATTCTGTACGATCGTTTCAATCATACTTCTAGGAATGATTACCTGCATTGCAGCAGGAAGTAAGCCATATAAGGCATTTACTACCCATTCAAACTTCTGTCCACCTGCTTTTGTCGTGTCAGAATAGATTTCCTCGGCAGTATTGATAAATTCAGCAACTTTCGTTTTCAGTTTCGCATTCTGGTTAAACCAAATAGCCAATCCACCAAGTACAATATATATAACAATCTGTAAAACTCTTAAAACCGTATTCATATCCATAATTTATTCCTCCATTTTCCTTGTAGGAATCAATGGCAATTCTGCTTTCGTTTTTTCAAAACGTGCTTCCAAACCATGATTTCCACCTATATCGCTATACACATCAAACATCCGTTGGAAATCACCAAGTTCATTCTCTGGGATTCCACCCATTCCAGAATAATAGTTACATTTCTGCGTTATACGATCATTCATTATTTCGATCAATGCATTCCTAATACCCAACACCATATTACTCAGATTATCGGATTTCTCCGTAGCAACTTTTGTTTTTTCGGTCAATATATTCAACATATCTGTCAGTTGCTTCTGGATTTCCAACGATTGTTCTCTGTACCCTACATAATTGTTCTGCATTGTTTGTATTTCATTCAAACTCTGTTGTCCAACATCGTAACTGGTATTTATTTTCTCAACCATCTCTTCGCGTATTTGTCTGCGAGTATACATATTATCAAAGAATGATTTAATGTCACCTCTGTGTGCAACGATCCATTTTAACAGTTTTATGCCAAGATATATAACAACACACACAGTTATAATCGCGATCGTAGAATTTTCCGATGCTGAGAAATTATCCACAAGATATTGAATAATTTCCATCAGTTACACCTCTTTTCTATATTTTATTTAAATTTAAAATTAT
>ERZ840057.376-NODE-376-length-48399-cov-4.712663_pt1 | contig 48399 bp, 46 predicted proteins | sample MGYA00519907_ERZ840057 | MGnify/ENA primary metagenome ERZ840057 (study PRJEB31850, sample SAMEA3708862) | human gut metagenome | biome: human gut; feature: human-associated habitat; material: faeces | place: China | collected 2014 ...
TTTTCTTATAAATATTTCTTCTTATCTTCTTTCTGACTCATACATGCAACACTATCTACAAATCAGAATTTACAATACTCCACAAATTTCTCCATCTCTTTCGTCATATATTTATTCGCATGATAAAACACCTGACGATACATCGTAATATCAATATCTTTGACATCTAATTTGGCAATTTTCCCTTCTTTGATATCTTTTTCTACGACAAATAATGGCAGATAGGAAAGTCCTTTTCCTGTCTTTAGCATTTTCTTGATAAATGCGGTATCACTGCATTCAAGAACCGGTGATAACGTCTGTTTTCGCAAGGATAATTCCTGTTCTAATGCCTGTCTGTAATTGGCATTTCGTTCGGTCAGATATAATGGTGCATTCAATATTTCTTCTACTTTGATATCCTTTTCCCCTGCGAATTTATAATTTGGTGCAGATACAAAGATCACAGGCTCGGCTTCCTCTAAGACTTTTACCCAGTTTTTATCCCATCTTGGTGTGTCCAGAATATAAATGACATCGAGTTCATTATGCTCCATCATCTGAATCAACTTTTCTGGTGAATCAATCGTTATTTGGATCCTTACTTGTGGATGTTCATTGCGAAATTTTTCTACAATCTCTGGCAATTTTACCGTACAAAGGGATTCGATCGTTCCGATATGTAATGGATTTTTTAACTCTGCAGTATCATTCATTGCATCTTTTGCCTTATACATTTCATCAATGATCTTATTTGCATGGATCCAAAATTCTTTTCCGCTTGGTGTCAGTGTCACTTTTTTCCCTGTTCGGTCGAATAACCTGACTCCTAATTCTGTCTCTAACTGACGGATCTGAACAGTGACTGCTGATTGCGAATAGCCCAGTAATTCTGCGGCTTTCGAGAAGTTTTTTACTTGTGATATCTGCATAAATGTCTGTATCTGACGGAATTCCATTTTTTCTCCTTTGTACTATTATGAATAATTTTCAATATTACTATTAAATCTATGAATTTGATTCATCTATATGTGGATGATACAATACAAACATAAAGACGTCAAACATTTTTTTGTGCACATTAAATGAATTAAGATGATATGTGATTATACTTTTAGAGGAGTAAAAAAATGGAAAAGAAAAAATTTAAACTTGGTCTGGTACCAAAACTTATTATTGCTATTATCATTGGTATCCTGTTTGGACAATTCCTTCCAACTGGATTTTGCCGCTTTGTTGTTACATTATCTGGATTCTTCAGCACTTACTTAAAGTTCATCATTCCACTGATGATCCTTGCTTATGTAACAATGGGTATCGCTGATCTGTCACAAGGTGCTGGACAGCTGCTTTTGATCACGGTTGCTCTTGCTTATGGGTCTACTTTACTTGCTGGTACAGCTTCTTACCTTGTATCATCAAATCTGTTCCCACACTTTATGACTTCTGGGGCATTAGACCAGATCGCTGCAACTGCTGATGCATCACTGAAACCTTATTTTTCACTGACGATCACACCACTATTTGATACATTATCTGCAGTTGTTCTTGCTTTTATTTTAGGATTATGCTTATCCACAATGAAAGGAAAAGAAATTGGAAACAGCCTTTACAACGGAATGAGTGACTTTTCAACGATCATTGATAAAGTACTTCACAAAACGATCATTCCTTTATTACCACTGTATATCTGCGGTACATTTACAGATATGACAAAGTCAGGAAAAACATTTGCGATCCTTGGAATCTTATGGAAAGTATTCTTAGTTGTCATCTTAATGCACTTTGTATGTATCGCGATCCAGTTTACAGTTGCTGGTTCTATCAGCAAAAAGAACCCTCTGACTCTTATTAAAAATCAGGTTCCTGGTTATACTACAGCTTTAGGAACTCAGTCTTCTGCTGCCACAATTCCTGTTAATCTGGAATGTGCAAAGAATGACGAAGTCAGTTCTCAGATCCGTAACTTTGTCGTACCTCTTTGTGCCAATATCCACATGGCAGGTTCTATGATCACGATCACAGCATGTGCAACTGCTGTCTGTCTGATGAACCAGTTACCTATCAGTCTTGCAACTGTCGTTCCATTTATTATGACACTTGGTGTTGCAATGGTTGCTTCTCCTGGTGCTCCAGGTGGATCCATCATGACTGCACTACCATTCCTTTACATGGTATTTGGTACAACTGCCGGAGATACAAACGGACCAATCTGTGCGTTAATGGTAGCTCTTTATATCACACAGGATTCTTTCGGAACTGCATGTAACATTTCCGGAGACAATGCGATTGGAATCGTCGTAGATTCTATTTACAAAAAATTTATTTTAAAAGAAGATACAGTGGAGGCTTAATTTATGTCTTTTATCAGTGTATTTGATGTTATGGGGCCAAATATGATCGGTCCCTCAAGCTCCCATACTGCCGGAGCTGCAAGAATCGCATTTCTTGCGAGAAAAATGTTAAATGGTACTCTAAAAGAAGTCCGCTTTACCTTATATGGATCATTTGCAAAAACCTATCATGGGCATGGAACAGATCGTGCTTTACTCGGTGGAATCATGGGATTTGGTACGGATGATATGAGGATCCGTGATTCCTTTGAGATTGCAAAAGGCCTTGGACTTGACTTTACTTTTGTACCGAACGAAACAGAAACCGATGTCCATCCAAATACAGTGGATATCTTAATGACAAATGAACATGGCGATCAGATTACGATCCGTGGAGAATCTCTAGGTGGCGGGAAAGCCAGAATCTGTCGTATCAACGATGTAGAAGTTGATTTTACCGGAGAATACAGTACCGTGATCGTCATCCAGAAAGATAAACCTGGCGTTGTTACTTATATTACAAAATGTCTGAGCGATCAGAATGTAAATATCGCATTTATGCGTCTCTTCAGGGAGTCCAAAGGAAATACAGCTTATACGATCGTTGAATCCGATGGCTGCCTTCCTGAAAATATTGCAGATGAGATCAAGAAAAGTCCAAATGTCTCAGATGTTATGATCATTCAACTATAGAAAGGAGAATTGAAACGTTATGGATTTTAAAAACGCAATTGAATTACTTGAATTATGTAAAAAACATGATCTTCCAATCTCCGAAGTTATGAGACAGCGCGAGATCATAGAAGGAGAAAAAGAAGCTGATACAGTTCATGATGCAATGGCAAGAGTGTTAGAAATCATGAAAAATGCTGCTTTTACTCCAATCAAAGAACCTGTTCGTTCCATGGGCGGATTGATCGGTGGCGAAGCCAAAAAAATTGCTTCCCGTTATCACTCTGGAAATGGAATCTGCGGTGATCTTTTAGAGAAAAGTACGATCTATGCCATGGCAACTCTTGAGACAAACGCATCCATGGGACTGATCGTAGCATCCCCAACGGCCGGTTCTGCCGGAATCGTTCCTGGACTTTTACTTGGACTTCAGGAAGTTCATAAATTTGATGACGAACAGATCATTCAGGCACTGTTTAATGCCAGTGCGATCGGATATCTTGCAATGAGAAATGCAACGGTTGCAGGTGCGGTTGGCGGATGCCAGGCAGAAGTCGGTGTTGCTTCTGCGATGGCTGCTTCTGCTACTGTGGAACTGCTTGGCGGTGATCCAGAGCAATGTCTTGGAGCTGCCTCTACCGTTTTAATGAATATGTTAGGACTTGTTTGTGACCCTGTCGGCGGTCTTGTGGAATATCCATGTCAGAACCGTAACGCTGCTGGAGTTGCAAATGCGATCATTGCAGCTGAGATTTCCTTATCTGGAATCCGTCAGCTGATCCCGTTTGATGAAATGTTAAACGCAATGTATATCGTCGGCAAACGACTGCCGGCTGAACTAAGAGAAACCGCCCAGGGAGGCTGCGCTACAACTCCTTCTGCATGTGCCGCATGCGGAGGTTGTGCGTAAAAATTCCTTCAGAACACAATTTATATAGTAGGTAATGAATCAATCAATCTCTTTCTTGCCTCTCTTGGGTGTTTTCATATATATTATCTAAATATACAAAAGCAGCTAGTATCCATTTTCGATACCGCTGCTTTTTTTCTATATAAGAATATATGGAGTGCAATTTATAATATTTTTATCGAATGCCTTGTGCTAATTTCTTCGCTTCTTTTGTTAACTGTTCAATTTTATCAAAATCTCCTGCCTTCACAAGATCTCCTTTGACCATCCAACTTCCACCTGCTTGTTCTGCTGGGAAGAATTTTACTACTTTCAGCCCTTTTTTTACTGCCTGTGCTACTTCGGATGGTGAGACACATCCTGGGAATATTTCGATTCCTTTTTCTTGGCAATAATCTACGATTTCTGGATCAAATCCCGGACTTACGATAAATTTTGCTCCTGCTTCCATTGCTTCATCAACCTGTGTTGTTGTAAGAACAGTTCCTGCACCAACTAACATATCTGGATATTCTTCTGCCATAAGACGAATAGATTCTTTGGCTGCCTGTGTTCTAAATGTAACTTCTGCACATGGAAGTTCTCCTGCCATCAATGCATAAATGATTCCACTGACAAATGCATCTCCTCCACTGACACGGTCTAAGATGTGAACTCTTAACTTCTGGTTTTCATAAGTTTTTCCATCATACCAAAGATATGCCATCAGACTATTTTCATTGCTGCTATGGCGGCAGCTCATGCAACGGATGAAGACATAAAAAAGATCACCGCTTTATGCGATGATGTTGAAAATTTATTAGATAATGGGGAAGATCATACAATGAAAGATATTGAATTTCATACAGCGATTGCTATGAGCAGCAAGAATCTTGTTGTCCCAAGACTGATTCCTGTGATCAATAGTTCCATCCCTCTTTTTGTAGAAACAACAGGTAACCGTCTGCACAATGAGACAATTGAATCTCATAGAGAAATTGCACAGGCGATTGCCGCGCATGACCCTTTGAGAGCACAGGATGCAATGTATCTACATCTTGTTTATAACAGAAAGGTGATTTCCACTTCCACAATCTAGGGAAGCAAAAATTCCTGAGAACAATTTTATTTTTATTGCTCTCAGGAATTTTTATTTTCATCTTTTTTCATAAACCACACATTCATAAGGCTTCATTTGCAATCGGTTTCCAATCACTGTTGTCTGTTCATAATTTACAAATACAACACTTTCATAATCTTCTAGCAATTCTACGCTTTTTTCCTCAGAGCTAAAATTACAGATTAACACAAGCTTCTGATCTCCATACGATCTGCTATATGCAAAAATATGGTATTCTTCCTCATACATTGGCTTAAAATCACCATATGTCAATATCTCATTATATTCTCCTGATTTTCGAAATGCGATGAGTCTTTTATAGAAATTTAAAATAGATCCATATTCTTTTTCTTCATCTTTGACATTAACGATCTTATAATTTTCATTCACTGGCATCCAAGGTTTCTCTGTTGAAAATCCTGCATTTTCATCGTGATTCCACTGCATTGGCGTTCTCGCATTATCTCTGCTATGATGACTTGCTATTTTCAATGCCTGTTCTTCTGACATTCCAGCTTCCCGTGCAATATGATACTGGTTAATCGTTTCCAGATCATTAAACTCTGCATATTCCCATCTGCGGTTACTCATTCCAATTTCCTGTCCTTGATATAGAAATGGTAATCCCCTCTGACAAAGCATGATCATTGCAAGTGCTGACAGGCTATAAAATCCATAATCTTCTTCTGGAATGAACAGGCTCGCTCCTCTTGGCTGGTCATGATTTTCGATAATGTTCGCTTCAAATCCTGCCTTTTCGATGATCTTTTGGTTATGAAATGTTTCTTTTTTCCAGTCATCAAATGGCTGCGGCCAGTCATAATCCATATAGTTTTTCCCTTTTCGATATGCATGACATGGCTCAAATGCAAAAATTGTGGAAAAATATCCTTGATCTCCGATAAATTGTGGAAGAATTTCTTCTTTGACAAACATTGCTTCTCCAACAGTTAATGCATCGTATGGTTCAAAACAACGATGTTTCATTTCCAGAAGAAAATCTCCGATTCCTTTAACTTTTCCAGTTACTTTATATACATCTGCGAGTCCGTCCGGACCATCTGGTTCTAAGTCACTCCATGTCAGGTCTTTCTTTATATTCATGATCGCATCAATCCTAAAACCTGCAAGTCCCTGATCCATCCACCAACAGATCATCTCATAAATCTTCTCTCTGACAACTTCATTTTCCCAATTTAGGTCTGGCTGTTCCCTTGCAAAGGAATGGAGATAAAACTTATTCTCATATCCTGGGACTTTCTCCCATACACTGCCGCCAAAATACGATCTCCAATTTGTTGGTGGCTGTCCATTTTTCCCCTCTTTGATATAAAAATAGGTTCCATATTCTCCATCTGGATCTGCCATTGCTTTTTGAAACCATTCATGTTGGCTGGAACAATGGTTTACAACCAGATCCATCAAAAGATACATGTCTCTTTTCTTTGCCTCATCAATCAAACGTTTCATATCTTCCATCGTTCCAAACATCGGATCGATCGCATAATAATCAGAGATATCGTAACCGTTATCCACCATTGGAGACTGATACATCGGAGATATCCACAAAATATCGATTCCAAGGTCTTTTAGATAGTCTAGTTTGTTGATAATTCCTTCAATATCACCGATTCCATCTCCATTGGTGTCTAAAAAACTTTTGGGATAGATCTGATATGCGATTTTATTGTGCCACCATTTTTTCTTCATGTTTGATTCCTTTTTATTTTAATTTCTCTATTTTACACTCATGTGTTTTTGTTTTCCTATCATAATTAATACCAACCAATAACATATTATTTTTATATTCTTCCAAACTCTCAAAATACTTTTTATCTTTGATCTGCTTGATCGCACCTTCTGCGCTCTTATCCCATTTCAATTCAACAACCAATGCTGGTTTTTCTGCAAATTGTTTCTTCGGAATAAATACCAAATCAGCAAATCCTTTTCCACCTGCCAGTTCTCTATGAATCGTATAGAAATTCCTTGCTGCATATAATGCTAATGAGATTGTATAACTCAATGCATTTTCATCATTATACTGGATATGTGATGTCTCAAAATGTGCCTGTTCAATCACTTTCGATACCTGTTCTTCTCTGCCTTGCCAGATTGCATTTAATGTATCTGCAGAATCTTTTAGTGCTTTTGATACAGATCCCCAGTCTGATACTGAAACTGTATTTACATATTCTGCCCGAATCTCGCTGTTTGGTATCTTAACTGTTTTTGTTTTATCATCATATGCAAGATATCCCAGATGGATCAGCAGTGTCAACACATCATCTTCTGTGCGGAATGTTTCCATATCATTTGTAAAACTTTCAGTGTTAACTGCTACACTTTCCCCAGCGATCATACTTAAAACATCATCTTTTAAATGTTCAAAATTCATATCGATATAAACTTGCAACGCCTCAAAAGTCTCTGTCTGATTCCAATAATTTGATATCTTCTGAAATCTCATACTGTTTACAACTGATCTTGGACTATACACGGAAGGTACTCCATCAAACGAATAGCCATCATACCAGTTCTTGACTTCTTCCATGTCCATTCCATACTGTTTGCAGAGTTTTTCGACTTCTTTCTCTGTAAATCCAACATAACATGCTAATGGTCCCGGATCGATCATGGAAAATTCATCAAACATATTCAGTGCTGAATGAGTTCCATATTTTTTAATTGGTAAAATTCCTGTCATATAAGATAGATAAATACATGCTTTGTCTTTTAAAAGATCTCTTAAAAAATCTAAATATTTTTCCTGCGCTTCTTTATCTTTTTTATATTCTCTAAAAATACAATCCCATTCATCAATGATCACAACAAATGGGCATTGCGTTTGTGCATAAACATCCTGCATAGACTCGATTAGATCTGTATCATCAAAGTAATCAACTTCTGGATATTCCATTTTTAAATCTCTGATCACGAGTTTCTTTACACGTTCGATCAATTTTTCTACATTATAACTTCGGCTTAGAAATTCCTGCATATTTAAGAATATCGTATTGTATTGATTCAGGTATTTTTCAAAGTCTTTATCTTTTGCAATTTCAAAACTATAAAATAATTTTTTTGAATCACATCCACGACTATAATAAGCTGTCAACATATTCGCAGCCATAGATTTTCCAAATCTTCTTGGGCGGCTGACACAGACATAATTTTGTGCTGTATCAAGTACGGAATTCGTATATTTTATCATTCCAGTTTTATCTACATAGATTTCAGACTGGATCATTCTTCTGAACTTTTCATTTCCTGGATTTAGATAATTTCCCATACGGATACACCTCCTTGACTAAACCTATTGCAAACTTTTCTTTTATTATAAGATAATGCAATTTTTCCTACAAGGCTTTCTTTCCACATTCATTGTGGTAACAAATAGTCTTTTCAATCTATTTTCCCATGGTTATAATAAAAGCATCAAAAACAACAGAAAACATTTCGCGGAATGTCTGATATCTTAAACTTGTCATACTGACGATTGTCAGAGAAAGGAATTGAATTATGAAAATCGTAGCAGTTAGCGCATGTACAGCAGGAATCGCTCATACTTATATGGCTCAGGAAGCATTAGAACAGTCTGGCAGATGATATCCGTCATAACGTCATCCTTTCCTACAATATGGCGATCATAGCTTGTGATACATTAGAGCAAAAAATTGGAGTAAAACTTCCAATGGATGAAATTGCTTTTGTTGCTCTTCCATTTTCACTTGCCTTAAAACGAAAATGGAAAAATCAAAAAGAAAAAGTCCTCATTGTATGTGGAAGCGGAAAAGCCAGTTCCGATCCCGATCATTCGAACATCAACATTTTTTGAAACAAGCTTTATTCATCAGGTAAATCAGGCAATCACCGATACCAGAAGCAGTCGTTTTATAGAATATTTTCATAAAAATATGGTATTTTGGTCTTCTTCTGATGATAAAAATGAAATCCTTGAACACATGTGTGAAAATGCGGTCCAGAATTATGACATTCCAGACGACTTTTTCCATTATGTTATGAAACGTGAGGAAATCGGACGCACATCCGATTCATCCGATCGACTGGGATGGAGAACCCGCACAATTGATCTTTCTTCTTTCCATGAAGGAAAGCGGAGAAAATAAAATGAAAGATTCCTATAAAGCTATGACAAAGCTTGTGAATAATAAACACTATATTGAACTTCTCACAAAAACAAAAAATTATGATGAAGTGATAAATATCTTAAAATTAGTTGCTTCACCTGAAGATTACGAAAAAGCAGTAAAGGAAAGAGAAAATACGATCAGTACTTTTATCGGATATGATACTGCAATTCCTCATGCAAAAACAGATGCTGTAAAAACTCCATTTGTCGCTTATGCAAAATTATCTCATGCAACAGATTGGGATGGAAATGGCGAAATGGTCAAACATATTTTTATGATCGGAGTTCCAAAAGAATCTGGTTCTAATCTTCATATGCGTATCATCTCTGAACTTAGTAAAAATATTATGAGAAATGCATGGAGAGAAAGCTTTATGAATGCTGCTTCTGCCGATGAAGCTCTAGAAATCTTAAAACTGATCGAAAAGGAGGTTATATATATATGGCAACAAAATCTAATAGCAAAAAACAAAGTCTTCCAGCTCAGCTGTTTAAACATTTTAATACAGAAATTTCTTATTTCCTTCCAGTGATCATTGCTGGTGGTATGTTATTTTCCTTCACACTGATCACTGGTAAGATTGATAACGGCGCAATTGTTCCAAGTAATCAGTCCTTCCAAAATATTTATGATATTGGTCAAGCTGGTTTCCTTGGTTCTCTGATCCTTGGTTTTGTCGTTGGTTATTTTGTAAAATGGACGAAAAGCTGGAAAGTTCCTGATGTCTTAAAACCTATGATGCCAACATTCTTTATTCCAGTCATCACAACTTTAATTCTTGGACTTTTCTATACTTATGTACTTACATATCCATTAAATGCATTCGTTCAGGCTATCGTATCTATCATGAATCAGTTAAATGGTACAAGTACAGTTATCGTTGGCATTGTACTGATCCTGGCATTTACAAAACCTAATCTTGCAGAGATTTAGAAATAAATTTTATTAAAAACCCCAGCGATATTAAATTCTAGATATCGCTGGGGTTCTTATTTTAATTCTTCTTGCATTCTTCAATCACACATTCTTGCTTCTTCTCTTTTTTACTATAATTAATTCCTACAAGCAAAACATCACCTGCATAACTTTGAATGGAATCTGGATATTTTTTATCCTTAATCTGCTGCAATGCAGTAACAGTACTTTTATTCCATTTCATTCCACTCTTTTCTTTTTGTTGCACGAATCAGTTCCTGTCGTATCTCTTCATTCGGTACAAACGCCATTCTCAATATCATTCTGAAACGAACTAACATCCACTTCAACAGATGCCCCTGATAGCATTTCAATAATTGAGGTCTTTAATCCATATTAATCAATGGAACAATCGAATCATAAGAAGCCAGACACCCTGCACTGAGCATTGAATATTCATGAAAATTATTGAGAGCTGATTGTGTTTTTTCTTTTTTTATTGGTAAGATACCTGTCAGATAAGCAAGTTGAATGTATTTTGTTGGTTCTATTCCTTTAAACATCCCTCAATTCATACATGCAATTAATCCTGTTTTGTCTACATAAATTCTGGAATTCAGTGCTGCTTGGAACGCACTATTATCTGGATTAACAAATCTGCCCATTATTACACCACCCTTTAAACAACAAAAAATTTCGTACTATCATAAATATCTATATTGATTATGATAGCACGAAATTTTAGCTGCCTCAACTTATATTGATTACATGAAGTGTTTATATATAGAATTGTTTCTATCCTAGTTATTTACTGCAACATGTTTAGATTTATCTGAATTATAAACTTCCTCATCAACAAGTCCTTCTGTCGCTGCTGTGATAACGGCTGCTGTTGCTGCTCCTGTTACGTTTGTCATTGTTCTTGCCATGTCAACGATCGTTGAGATTGGTGCGAATACGACAACTAATTCGATTGGTAATCCAAGTGCTGCAAATACGGCTGTTGATGTAATGGTTGCTGTTCCTGGAACTCCGACTGTTCCTACGGATACAACTAATGTGATCAGGATTAAGAATGCATACTGTGCAATTCCATAATGGTATCCTAACATATGAACACTGAATACTGCTGTTAATGCTGGCCAGATTCCTGCACATGCTGGCATTCCAACATTAGCTCCAAGACCTGCTGTAAAGGATGCAACATCTGCATCAACTCCAAGTGCTTCTTTTAACTGTCTTAATGTGACTGGAATTGTACCAACACTGCTCTGTGTTGTAAATGCTACATACTGAGCTGGTGCGATTCCTTTGAAGAACTTGATTGGGCTTAATTTTGCTACAAATTTGACTAAAAGCCCTTCTACACCAAATGACTGAACTGCACATAAGATATAAGATAATACTAATGTACTTAATAATGGAAGTAATTCTGCCACGCTGCTTCTTCCAACGGCTCTTGCTAAGAAAGATAATACGGCATATGGTGTAAATCCAATGATCCAGTCAATCGCCTGTCCAATGACCTGATTTCCTGCGTCAATAAATGCTTTAAATGATTTGACTGATTCATTATCTTTTGAAATTGCATTGTAAGATAATGCAATGATGATCGCAAATACAACGATTGGAATGATCTGTCCTTCACTCCAGTTTGTTGCAAAGTTACTTGGGAATAGGTTTACGATCGTATCAACTACTGATGGTACTTCAACTTTCTGATATCCATCTGCTACTTTATAAGCAAATCCATCACCAACATTTAAGATGACTGCTACGATCACTGTGATCGTACTTGCGATTGCTGTATTTAAGATCAAGAAGAAGATTGATTTTCCACCGATCTTCTTTAAGTGAATAGATTCACTTAAGTTTGTGATACTTGCAATGATACTAAATAACAGCATTGGTACAACGAGTGCTGTTAATACGTTTGTATAAATACGTCCGAAAATTTCAACATATGTAAAATGATTTCCGAATCCCAGACCAACTGCGATTCCAAAGACTGTTGCTAATAATGTTAAAAGTCCGAAGTCTACGCCTTTCTTATAATCTAAATAGTAAATTACTGCAAACAGAACAACTGTGACTGCTAGTGCGGCAAAATCTGTTGTGTTAATGCTCATTTTGTTACACATCCTCTCATTCGTTTTTTCTTTTCATAGTTTTTCAATAGGAATTATTCGTATAATAGCATTTCCTAAGGAATGTGTCAACAATATTTAATGCTTCTTTTTTTGTACAATCATAATTTAAAATCATACATTATTTATTTTCCATCTTTATCACTTACAACACTCTTTCCATTTACAAATTTTGCAGCTACATTTCGATCGTCTGCAAGATAGATCATTCTTTCTAATCGTTCTTTCACTTTATCTTTACATATTTATAATAATTTTTGCAACTCTTTATAAATTCTTTAGAATTATTCATAATTTATACATTGAATGAAACAGGAATTTTGCTATACTTAAGACATAGTTTTTCATATATATTTTTTAATCCTCTCTTTTCAGAAAAGTATCCGTTCACATTATGTGAGCGGTCTTTTTTTATTCTATAGATTTCAGGTATACGACAAAAAATAAATAAGCAACCGAAAGCGCTTTCGATTGCTTATTTATTTTTTATCATATACTCGAAATCTACAGTTGGCCATTCAAATTAAATTCTAAGACAATTCAAGCTTACCAGTATACAACTGATAATAAGTTCCCTTATTCTTGATCAGATCTTCATGATCTCCACGTTCAATGATCTTACCATGTTCAAGTACAATAATTGCATCACTATTTCGGATCGTAGATAATCTATGAGCGATCACAAATACAGTTCTGCCTTTCATCAAGTTATCCATTCCTCTCTGTACGATACTTTCTGTTCGTGTATCGATACTTGATGTTGCTTCGTCTAAGATCAGTACTGGTGGGTTAGCAACTGCTGCTCTGGCAATAGAGAGTAACTGTCTCTGCCCCTGAGATAAGCCTTCTCCGTCTCCGCTGATCACTGTATCGTAACCGTCTGGAAGCATTTGAATGAACTGGTCTGCATGAGCTAATTTTGCTGCTCCATAGATTTCTTCATCTGTTGCATCTAAGTTTCCATAACGAATGTTGTCTTTGATCGTTCCTGTAAAGAGATGTGTATCCTGTAATACGATTCCCAAGGAACGTCTTAAGTCGTCTTTCTTGATCTTCTTGATGTTGATTCCGTCATAGCGGATCTTTCCGTCCTGAATATCATAGAAGCGGTTGATCAGGTTTGTGATCGTTGTTTTTCCGGCTCCTGTGGATCCTACAAATGCCAGTTTCTGTCCTGGTTTTGCAAACAAACTGATGTCATGAAGAATTGTTTTGTCTTCGTTGTAACCAAATGTTACATCTTCAAATCTTACATCTCCTGTTAATTCTGTGTAAGTTACAGATCCATCTGCAGAGTGTGGATGTTTCCATGCCCACATTCCTGTTCTTTCTTTACATTCGATGATATTTCCATTTTCATCTTTCTTCGCATTTACTAATCTTACATATCCTTCATCTGTTTCAGGTTCTTCGTCGATCAGTGCAAAGATTCTTTCTGCACCTGCCAGTGCCATAACGATGGAGTTGAACTGCTGAGCTACCTGCATAAATGGCTGTGTGAAACTCTTTGTAAACTGAAGGTATGATGCCATAACACCTAATGTGATTCCTCCAATTCCTTCAATGGCTAATACTCCACCTAAAACAGCTGTTAATACAAACTGAAGGTTTCCGATATTTCCTACAACCGGCCCCATGATGTTTGCATATTTGTTGGCATTTGCAGCACTTTCAAATAAAGCTTCATTTAACTGGTCAAATTCTTCTTCGGATTTGCGTTCGTGGTTAAAGACTTTGACAACTCTCTGTCCGTTCATTCGCTCTTCGATAAATCCTGTCACATCAGCTAAAGATTTCTGCTGACGGACAAAATATTTTCCACTGTTTCCGCCGATCGCTTTTGTGACTGCGATCATGATTCCGATAACAACAACTGCAAGAATCGTTAACACTGGGCTTAATGCTACCATTGAAATAAATGTTACGATGATCGTGAAAAATGCCATCATTGCTTGAGGAATCGCCTGACTGATCATCTGTCTTAAGGTGTCTGTATCATTTGTGTATAAACTCATGATAGAACCATTTGTATTTTGGTCAAAATAGCGGATTGGTAATGTCTGCATATGTTCAAACATATCATCTCTGACACGTTTTAAGACACCCTGTCCAATGAATACCATCATTCTTGTGTAGACAAATGTTGCGATCACACCTGCTGCAAAAATACATCCAAGAACGATCATTGCATGATAGAAGTTTGTAAAATCTGGATTACTCTGTCCAACTAATGGAAGGATAAAATCATCCAACATGAATTTTAAGGACAAGGATACAGATACGGAAGCTGCTGCACTAATGAAAATACAGATAAATACAATGATGATCTGCAATTTATAAGTATCTGTTACATATCTTAAAAGACGTTTTGCTGTCTTTAATGTATTTTTGTTAAGCGCCTTTTCTCTCTTTGGTCCTTTACTCATCGTCTTCTCCTCCTTTCACCTGTGATTCATAGACTTCTCTGTAAATATCATTTGTCTTTAATAACTCTTCAGATGTTCCAATACCTGAGATCTTACCATCATCTAATACGATGATCTGATCTGCGTCTTCAATCGAAGATACTCTCTGTGCAATGATGATCTTTGTAGTATTTGGAATTTCTTCTCTAAATGCTTTACGGATCAATGCATCTGTCTTTGTATCTACTGCACTTGTAGAATCATCTAAGATTAAGATCTTAGGTTTCTTTAATAACGCTCTTGCGATACATAATCTCTGTTTCTGTCCACCAGAAACGTTGTTTCCACCCTGTACGATCTGTGTATTGTATCCAGCTGGAAATTCATTAACGAATCCATCTGCCTGTGCTAATTTACACATTCTCTGAACTTCTTCATCGGATGCATTTTCATCACCCCAGCGGATATTATCATATATAGTTCCTGTAAATAATACATTTTTCTGAAGCACCATGGATACCTGATCTCTTAATGCTTCTAAGTTATAATCACAAACATCGACTCCACCGACTTTGACACATCCTTCTGTGACATCGTAAAGTCTTGGGATCAGCTGAACTAATGTAGATTTTGCACTACCTGTTCCACCGATGATACCGATCGTCTGTCCTGATTTAATATGAAGATTGACATCTTTTAATGAAAGATTTCCGCCTTCTCCTGCATAGCTGAAATTCACATGATCAAAGATGATCTCTCCATCTTTGACTTCTGTTGCCGCATCTGCTTTATCCTGCATCTCTGGGACTTCTTCTAAGACTTCTGTGATACGATCTGTGGATGCTTCTGCGATCATGATCATAACGAATACGAATGTTACCATCATCAAAGAACCAATGATCTGTAGTGCGTATACGATAATACTTGTTAATTCTCCAGTTCCCATTGTTCCATGGATGATTCCTGTTCCACCGATCGCAACTAACAGCAGAACAACGACATACATTGTAAACTGCATAACTGGTGAGTTCCATGCAACAATCTTTTCTGCTTTTGTAAACAGTTTGTATACATACTTAGAAATTCCATGGAATTTATTGATTTCATAATCTTCACGTACAAATGCTTTTACCACACGAGATGCATTTACATTTTCCTGTACGGAATTATTTAAAATATCGTATTCATCAAATACTTTGATAAAATGTGGATGTGCTTTCTTTGCGATAAAGATCAATGTTCCACCTAATAATGGAATGACGATCAAGAACAGTACCGCTACAGTCACACTATATTTTAATGTCATTACCCATGATAAAACTACCATGATCGGTGCTCTGGCAAGCAGACGGATACTCATCATATATGCCATCTGAATATTCGTGATATCGGTTGTCATACGTGTGACAAGTCCTGATGTCGCAAAGTGGTCAATATTCTTAAATGAGAATTCCTGCACTTTGTAGAAAATATCATGTCTTAAGTTCTTTGCATATCCAGCACCTGCAACGGCTGCCATATTTCCAGCTGAAACCCCGAAAAACAGGGATAACATTGCCATAGCAACCAGGATCACTCCTCGCTGGATAATATAATGTAAATCTCCGCTTGTCATTCCGATATCAATGATATTTGCCATCTCCATCGGAATCAAAACTTCCATCAGTACCTCAAGAATTACCAGGATTGGAGCAAGTATGGATTGTTTTTTGTATTCTCGGACTGATTTTAATAGGGTCTTATTCATCTTTCTTTCCTTCCTCCTTGTGTTTTTCTATAAGATTTTGTAATACCTGATATAAAACATGTTTGCATGTTATGACATCTTCCTCAGGAATGCCTTTTTCCATTCTTTTTTCACTAAGCTTAATATCTTCCAAGATTGCCTGTCTTAATCCTTCGGCTTTCTCTGTTGGTACCAGCCGCTTCTTTCTAGCATCTCCTTTGACACTTTCTCTTGTCAGATATCCATTCTTCTCCATCAACTGTACATATCCTGTCACAGTTGATTTGCGGATCTGAAATTCTTCTTCAATGTCTTTTTGATAAAGATCTTTATGCATTGTTTCTAATAAAATAAACTTTAAAATATGTTTCTGCATGATGGTAAGATCAGCCTTGATCACTTTATCAATTGGCTGATTCCTCTTCATCTCATGTGATAACATATGGATCAGTTTTCCCATGTGCATGTTATTGATCTTATCATTTATATCCTGCATTCACTCATCCCTTTCTTTTCAAAATGGTTAGCTTCCTAACTTTTTAGTATTATACAGAGATTGATATTTAATGTCAACCATTATTTAATTGTTAACTATATTAATTCATTTTGTTGACAATAAATTTTGTTCATGCTAAAGTTCAGTTTAATAAGATATTTTGAATTTAAACAAAGGAAGGTACATATCATATGAATTCAGAGCAAAATTTAACCCGTGAAGAAGCAATCGCCATCTTAAATACACCTGATGAACAATTAAATGAACTGATCGAACGTGCCGGTGCACTTCGTAAAAAATATAAAGGGAATCATGTAAGCATTCATCTTTTAACAAATGCCAGAAGCGGAAACTGCTCCCAGAACTGTGCTTACTGCGCGCAATCCTGTCGTTCCCATGCAGATATTGAGAAATATAAATGGGTTGATGATGAAAAGTTATATGGAGATAATACATTTGTCCATGATCATAAATTATCCCGTCATTGCATTGGATTAAGCGGTATGAAGTTTAGTGATGAAGAAATCGAAGAACTGGCTGGTAAGATTCGTAAAATGAAAGAAGATGGTACACACTTATGCTGTTCCATTGGATTTTTAACAAAAAAGCAGGCATTAATGTTAAAAGAAGCTGGCTTGGATCGTATCAATCATAACCTGAATACAAGCCGTTCTAACTATCCAAATATCTGTACAACACATACATATGAACAGCGTGTTAATAATATCCATATGTTACAAGATCTAGGATTTGAAATCTGCAGCGGTGGTATTATTGGAATGGGTGAAAGTAAGGAAGATGTCGTTGATATGTTATTAGATCTGAAAGAAATCAATCCAGAAGCACTTCCTATCAACTTCTTAATTCCGATCAAAGGAACTCCTCTACAGGATCGGGATACTTCAAATTTAACACCAGAATATTGCCTGAAAGTATTATGTCTTGCAAGATTAATGGTTCCAACATCTGATATCCGTTGCGCTGCTGGTCGTGAAATTTATTTTAAAGGAAGAGAAAAAGAATTGTTGACGATTGTGAATTCTATCTTTGCATCTGGATATCTGACTGCAGATGGGCAGGGAATTGAAGATACGATCAAGACGATTACGGATGCAGGATTTACGTGCGAAGTTGAATCTGACTAATTTTTGTACTCGCTAACAGAAGATTAAAGGTCTTTAAGAACACCAATTTATCAAAATGTTTAGTAAATAAAAAAACTCCCAACGTAAACATTACATTGTTATGCAAAAACTGGCACTGTCAAGAATCAAAAAACTGGCTATTTTAAAAATGCCAATTTTTCGATAAATTATAACACAATAAAGGAACGCAGCGTACTTAAAAAACTATATATGATCAAAGGAAACAGAAAGTGAGGAAAATAAAATGAAAGAAAATAAAGTACAATTTATTGCAGTTACAGCAATGGCAGTTGCCTTAACTTATGTGTTTACTGCATTTGTTAATGTAAGATTACCGATCGCAGCAAATGGGGGTCTGATTCATTTAGGAAATGTACCATTATTTATCATGGCGATCTTATTTGGGAAGAAAACAGGAGCAATTGCTGGTGGTGTTGGAATGGGATTATTTGATCTGTTATCTGGATGGACAGCATGGGCCCCATTTACATTTATTATTGTAGGTATTATGGGATATGTTGTTGGAGCAATAACAGAAAAACATGACCAGTATGGATGGAAAGTTGCAGCAATCTTTGCAGCATTTGTGATTAAGATCGTTGGTTATTATATCGCAGAGATCATCCTTTATGGAAACTTTGTTGCACCGATCACTTCTGTACCAGGAAATGTCGTACAGATTGCAGTTGCAGCTGTTATTGTCCTGATCGTGATCGAACCAATCGAGATTGCGGTTAAGAAAATTGGAATTACACAGTTTGCATAAATAAAAAAGAAAGTGAGTGGCAAATATGAGCAAATATAAGATCATGACACCAGGACCTGTTCAGGTTCCTGAGAATGTGAGACTTGCAAGAAGCATCTCAACAACAAATGCCGATCTAGATCCACAGTTTTATGATGAATATAAAGAAACCTGTGAATTGATCAGTAAATTACTTCATACAAAAAATGAGACTTTGATCCTAAGCGGAGAAGGAATTCTTGGATTAGAAGCAGCATGTGCATCCATGACAGAATCAGGAGATCGAGTACTAATTCTTGACAATGGAATTTATGGAGCAGGATTTGCGGATTTCGTATCTATGTATGGTGGAACAGCGGTAATGTATACAAAAGATTATAAAAATGCTTTTGATGTAAATGAATTAGATGCATACCTCAAGAAAGATCATGATTTTAAATACGCAACAATTGTTCATTGTGATACACCAAGCGGAATGTTAAATGATATTCATAAAATCTGTCCACTATTAAAATCCTATGGAATTATGACGGTCACAGATTCTGTATCAGGAATGTTTGGAAATGAAGTTGATGTTGATAAAGCACAAATTGATATTTTATGCGGTGGATCACAAAAAGCCGTTTCAGCTCCTCCAGGACTTACATTTGTAACAATCAGTGATGAAGCAAAAGCCGCAATGGAAAACAGAAAAACACCAATTGCATCATTTTACTGCAATCTGACAATATTCAAAGACTACTACAAAAACCTATGGTTCCCATATACAATGCCGATCAGTGATATCTATGGATTAAAAGCCGCAATTGACAATATTGCAGCAGATAAAGACCTGATCAAACGACATGCAAAGATTGCAAATGCAACAAGAGAAGCATTAAAAGAATTCGGAATCAAGCTGCATTTAGAAAGTGGATTTTCAGATACCGTTACCGTCTTCGACGTACCAGAAGGAATGACAGCCGATGATATTCTCAAAAGAATGAGAAAAGAGCATCATATCATGTTAGCAGGATCATTTGGAGATCTGGAAGGAAAAGTCATCCGAATCGGACACATGGGTGCAAGCGCAAATGTAGGAGATATGCTTGAAGTTATGAGTGGCCTTGAGGAAACTTTGCGGTATTTGGGATGGAAGAGTGAGAAATCTTTGTTGAAGAGTTTTCATGATAAATTGTAGATTTTTAATTTGTTGAGTTGACCAACTGTAGATTTCGAGTATATGAGGTGGCAACGATTAGCAGATTTTAAGTGCGTGTTGCCACCAGTTGTTTTAAATATTGATTCTTATCTTATTTTTGTCACATATACGAAAGCCTACCCTCACAAATCACTATTTCAACTTAAACTGATTCTTCCAGAATTCCAACATTCCTTCATCTCTCATCTTACCAAGTTCTGCTGATAATGCGCTTCGATCTACTGACAAATACTCTGCCAGTTGCTGTCGATTAAATGGTATTGTAAATTCCTTACTTCCAGCACGCACAGCTTCTGATGATAAATAAGACAATACTTTATCCCTCAATGATCTCTGTGACATATGCTCTACTTTTCTTGTCATTTCTAATGTTCTTTCCGCTATGGATGATAATAAATTTCTTATGATCTTAGAATGAAATTCACAGCCATTTGAACATACTGTCAGTACTTTCTGAATATCTAAAAATAACACTTTTACGTCTGTTTTTGCGACAACACCGACTTCTAAATGTTTGACTCCTGCAAAAAGTGCTGATGTAGGTATTTTCATTTTCATCTTCCTCGCTTATTTCGATTATAATAAAACAAAGAGCCGTATCAACTAACGACTCTCTGTATATTATATTCTCATTTGATAATTATTCTATCCAATTATTATTCACGGAATGTGATCTCTCCTGTTTTCTCATCCATTGAATCGACAATTGCAAGGGATTCTAAGTGTGTCTGTTTTCTCAAGAAATCTCCACCTGGCTGGAATCCTTTCTCGATTACAACTCCGGCTCCGACTAGTTCTGCTCCAGAGTCTTTGACTAATTTTGCCAGTCCTTCTAAGGCTTTACCATTCGCAAGGAAATCATCGATCAGTAAAACTCGATCTCCTTCTCCTAAAAATTCTTTAGATACAATGATATCATAAACTCTTCCGTGTGTGTATGACTCTACTTTTGTTGTGTATACATCTCCAGCAATATTCTTTGTCTGTGTTTTCTTTGCAAATACGACTGGTACGTCAAAAATTTCTGCTGCTATACATGCAATTCCAATTCCTGATGCTTCAATTGTAAGAATTTTATTAATATTTTCACCTTCAAAACGTTTTTTTAATTCTTTTCCAATTTCACGGAATAATTTTACATCCATCTGGTGATTTAAAAAACGGTCTACTTTCAAGACATTTCCTTCTTTTACGACTCCATCTTTTCGGATTCTCTCTTTTAATAGCTCCATTGCTTGGCCTCCACGCTCTTTTGTATTTTAAATAATATTTTAACTACTTTTGCCTTGCTTTGCAAGCATTGCTTGCATTTCTTTTGGATAATCTATATCACAAAGTTCAGATTCTTCCAGAACCTTGAAAAATCTGGCATTTTCTATATGTTTTTTTAAAATTTTTTTACCACCGCAATCACCTGTTAAAGATAAAAGCTCTTTTTTATATTTCTTTGAAAACCATACTGGATTGCCAAGTTCTTCTTCTGTCCTGACACATCCAAGTTCATAACGTCCTTCTGCCATAAAAGAGAGAAATCTTTCGATCGTCTCTCTTTTCATATTGGGCTGATCTGCTACAAAAAATGTATAGAAATCTGCATCTTTAGCTGCTTTGATTCCTGCTTTGATCGACCATGAAATCCCATATTGGCTTTCTTTACAAAATACTGTCGTTACCGAATCATATTGTATCTGTTTCATAATTTCCTGATACTGCGTGATAACAATAATTTCAAACTCTTCCTTTTCTTTGCATATATCGATCAGTCTGTCCAAACCATAACGGTACATCGGTTTGGTTTGGATATTTTTTAATAATTTATTTTCATAGCCAAAACGTTTGCTATTTCCTGATGCCAGATAAATAACTGCTGTTTTCATCCTATTTTTGTTCCATCAGACCCATTGCAATTTTTTCACTTGTGATCGGCAATTCACGAATCCACAATCCTGTCGCATTAAATACTGCATCTGCTATTGCTGGAGATGGTGTATTGATAACAATCTCTCCGATCGATTTTGCTCCAAATGGTCCAGTTGGTTCATAGCTGCTTTCGAATTCTACGCGAAGTTTTCCAACATCCACTCGTGATGGCACTTTATACTGCATGAAAGAATTCTGCTTCACATATCCATTCAAAGTATAATCAACGCCTTCATATAATGCCATTCCGATTCCCTGTCCAAGTCCGCCTTCTACCTGTACTCTTGCAAGATTTGGATTCACAGGTGTTCCACAGTCTACAACTGCAACGTAATCTAAGATCTCGATATGTCCTGTTTCTTTATCAAGCTCGATTTCAACCATTCCGACCATGAATGGAGGTGGTGATACTGGGGAACTATTTGTTTCTGTCACCTGGAATGTTTCATTATTGTTGACCATAGATGCTGTTGAAATATCAACTAATGAAATTTCTTTTCCACTCTCTGGATCGCTTACTTTTTTACCATCAAATTCCAGATTATCCGCAGAATCAATTTCCATCATTTGAGCTGCTTTATTTAAAATACGTCCTTTTAATTTTTCACACGCACGTTCTACTGCTTTTCCAGTAACGTAGGTAGAACTTGATGCATAAGATCCAGAATCATATGGTGATGTATCAGTGTCTGCTCCACTGACCATGATATCATCAATTGAACATTCCAGACATTCTGCTGCCATCTGTGCTAAGATCGTGTCACATCCAGTTCCCATATCTGCTGCTGCAATAGAAAGTGTATACAGTCCATCGTCATTTAATTTGATCGTTGCAGATCCAACGTCAACTCCCGAAATACCAGATCCCTGCATTGCCATAGAAACTCCAACACTTCGGACTTTTCCATTTCCCATATCCTTGCATGGATATTTCTCATCCCATTTGAGCATTTCCTTGGCACGAGCCAGACATCGGTCTAAAGCACAACTATTTGCTGTCTCTCCATAATATGCAGGCATAACATCGCCTTCACGAACCATATTCATCTCACGGATCTTTGTTGGATCCATGCCAATCTTCGCTGCCAGTTCACTCACTGCAGATTCCAGTGCAAAAATACCTTGCGTTGCACCATATCCACGATATGCACCTGCTGACATACGGTTTGTATACACAACATCATATGCAAAACGATGTGCCTCCAGATCTCTGTATAAAGGAATAGATTTATGTCCAGACAATCCAACGGTTGTCGGTCCATGTTCTCCATAAGCTCCTGTATTAGACAGTGTATACACATCAATCGCACGAATCTTTCCATTCTTATTTGCCCCGACACGAACTGTCACTTCCATCTCATGACGTGGAGAAGATGCAATCTGGGATTCTACTCTTGAAAAAATGATCTTAGATGGTTTCTTTGTCATCCATGTGACAAATGCTGGATATACTTCTGAAATCGCACTCTGTTTTGCACCAAATCCACCACCGATCCTAGGTTTTGATACTCGAATCTTTGATTTTGGAATACATAATGCATTTGCCAAGATTCTTCGTACATGGAATACGATCTGTGTGGAACTTACGACATTTAATCTTCCGTATTCATCAATAAAGCAATACGTTCTAAAAGTCTCCATCATCGCCTGCTGGTTGGCTTTTGTATGATATGTGTGTTCTACAACAACATCACAATCTTCCAATACTGCATCAACATCTCCCTCATGGGTTTCTTCTGTAGCGCACAGATTTTTCTTATTATCTGCTCCAATATTGCATAAAGCTTTCCAGTTATCTTCTGGATGCACTAATGGTGTACCCTCATCCATTGCTTTCCGCGGATCTAAGTTTGCAGGCAGTACATCATATTCTACACGCAACATCTTAATTGCCTGATCTACACACTTCTCATTCTCACCCGCAACGATCGCAACTGGATCTCCAACATATCGGACGTGCTGATCTAGGATCTGTCTATCATATGGACTTAACTCTGGATAAGTCTGTCCTGCCATCGTGAAACGTTCCTGTGGCACGTCTTCCCATGTATAAATTGCCTCGATTCCCGGCACTTTCATAGCAAATTGGGTATTGATCGATTTGATCATCGCATTGGCATATGGACTTCGGAGTAATTTTACGATCAAGCAGTCTTTTGGTGCCTTATCATCTGTAAATACAGGTTTTCCTGTCACAAGTGCCATTGCGTCTTTCTTCATAACTGGCTGATTGACTACTTTCATTCGGCACCTCCATTTTTATTTTTCTTGTATTCTAAAAAGTTTAAGATTCCTCGAAGCTGTCCTTCGTATCCTGAACATCTGCACAGATTTCCTGCTAAATATTCTTTGATCTCTTCTTCTGTTGGATCAGGAATCTCTCTGAACAATGCGATCGCATTCATGATCATTCCTGGATTACAGAATCCACACTGTTCTGCTCCCTGATTTGCAATAAATGCTCCAAACTCTGCTGCTTCTTCCTGCAACCCTTCTAATGTATCAATCTTATGCCCATCGACTCTTGCTGCAAGAATGGAACATGAAAGAATTGGCTGATCATCCATAAATACTGTACATAATCCACAGTTTGATGTCTCACATCCACGTTTCACACTGTAACATCCAAGATCTCTTACAAGATCGATCAGGAGAGTATCTGCCTCAATCTGTCTGCTTATTTTCTTTCCATTTAATGTAAATGTAATATTCATGACTAATTTTCCCTCCTTTCTTCTAACTGTGCCAATCCCCTTCTTATAAGGACTTCTGATAAATGTCTTCTATAATCCGCACTTCCTCGCATGTTACTTCCAAAATTAAGTTGTCCTGTGACTTCATCTGCAATCTTTCTTCTTCCTTCATCGTCTTTGATCATAACATTCCATTGATCTGATAATTTTACTTTTACCGCTCTTGATGGTCTTGCTCCAACAACTGCATAAGCCTCTTCCTTTCCTAATGAAATGGCACATGTTAAAACCGGAAAATCTGTCTTCGAATTTCTATGAGAAAGATAAACACTTTCCTGTGGATGTTTCTTGACGATCAGACGCACCAGAATATCATCTGGATATTTATTCACTGCAAACTGCTCCAGTGGAATAATTCCTTCGTGATGTAATTCCACATAACTGTCAAATGCAAGGAAGCAGCTTAATACATCTGAAAAACCAAACTTTCCGAAAATACTTCCGCCAACCGTAGCCAGATTACGAAACTGTACGCCAACGATATGTGTTACACTTTCTTTGACAGCTCCCTGACTCCATGTATTTAATCCTTCATGAAGTTCGATCTGTCTTAATGTGACCATTGCTCCTATGGAAAATTTCTCATCATCTTCTTCAATCTGATCAAGCCCAAGTCCCGATAGATCAATTGCTTTTTGTACATTTCTTGTGACCATTTTAAGCCACAACATACCGCCAATCACACAGTTCGTCTTCTTCTGGTTCAGCTCATATGCCTGTTCAAGACTTTCTGCTTTGACATACTCCTTAATCTTTAACATTCTATTCATCCTTTCACATTTAGTTTCTTTATCACAAGAAAAAAGGAGTACTTTCCAAGAAAGTACTCCTAAGGTCTGCTTTTATAATCCCCAGTATTCTCCATAAGTATCTTTGATTTCCTGCACATCACTGTCAGAAATACCATTGATCGTCTTCTTAACAAACTGGTAAGTCCTTGGTCGTTTTGACTTCAACGCTGTTGGATTTTCTCTATAATCTCTGTAAGATTCTGCAAAATATTCAGAAGCTGTCTTTGTTACATAAGCTTTGTTATATCCTGTATATTTTGACTTCTCAGCTTTGTAAATCTTGTTCCACTCACTTGTGCTGACTTTATCTCCTGCAAGGAAGTTTGCAAAATGTCCAAGTTCATGTAATAATACATAATCTTTCGCACTCTGGATCTCAATCTTATGATTCCTTACACTGAACACTCCTGTATGTGATGCATTCTTATTGATCACAAACTTAAACTTTAATGTATCAAATGCATTAAGAATCTTCTTATCTGCCTTTGCTCCCAAAGTTTTTACAGTTGTTCCTTTAGAACCTGACTGTATAAGCTGTACAGTTGTTGTCTTAACCGTTGTCTGAATAACTGTCTTAATCGTTCTCTTGTTGGAACCCTTCTTATCATAATCTTTCGTTGTTGTGATAACCTTTGTATCTACTACCTTACGCTGAGAATTACTCCGACTTGTTTTCTTTGTTATCTTTGTCTTCCTTATTGTTGTTACTTTACTCTTTGAAGCTTTCTTCTTTAGTTTCTGAATTTTTGTGCTTTTCTTAGTTGTTGTCTTTGTTGTTACTTTCGGTGCACTGCTCAATGGCACTTCAACACCATCAATCTTAATTGTTGATTCTTTTGGATGCTTCATTGTATCAACACTTTCAAATGAAGCCATCTGTTTCTCAAACTTCTTCTGCTGATGGTTATTATAAAATGTAACCCCGCCGAAAATTAATACAACTGCAAGAATAATTGACGTCAGTCCTGCTACAACTTTCTTCTTCATAATTATCGCCCCTTCTTTATACTTATTTATACTTGATTTAGTTTCATGTTCCAACTTCCCCAAGTTTGAAACATCGTCTATCTATACACTTTCATCGTACAGTATTCAACTTTCTTTGTCAATGGATTTGTCTCATTTAACGCAGCCTTTTACTTAACATTTCAGCATTTAACGCATATAAAACCGCTGTCTCTTTCGTAATCTTTCCATCTCTGTATGCCTGCATTAATGACTGGTCCATAGACATCATTCCGCTCCCCGTTGATGAATAGATCAGGCCATCGATCTGATGAACCTTATTCTCACGGATCATATTGCGGATCGCAGGAGTTACTTCCATGATCTCAAATACAGGGATCAGTGTTCCATCAACACTTGGAATCAACTGCTGTGAAATAACTGCCTGCAGAACAGATGCAAGCTGAATCGTGATCTGTCTTTGCTGGTTTGGTGGAAATACATCAATGATACGTTCAATCGTATTTGCTGCTCCAATCGTATGAAGTGTTGAAAATACAAGATGTCCCGTCTCTGCTGCGGTCATAACAACCTGTATTGTTTCATAATCTCTCATCTCTCCAAGCAAGATCACATCCGGACTTTGTCTTAATGCTGCACGTAAAGATGTTACATAATTCACCGTATCCATATTCACTTCTCTCTGGCTTACGATACTTTTCTTATGCTGGTGCAGAAATTCCAGCGGATCCTCTAATGTAATGATATGATCTTCTTTCGTCTCATTGATCTCTTCCACCATACAGGCAAGTGTCGTTGACTTTCCACTTCCAGCCGACCCAGTTACAAGCACCAGTCCTTTATTTAATTCACTCAGCCTCATTACCTGATCAGGTATTCCAATTTCTTTTGAATCCGGAAGACGAAATGCAATCACACGGATCACAGCTGCGAGCGATCCTCTCTGCTTATAAGCACTCACACGAAATCTTGATAACCCTGGGATCGCAAAAGAAAAATCATCATCTCCTGTTTTCAGTAATTTATCAATATTGCGGTCAGCTGCCATTTTATAAATCTCACGGATCATTTCTTCCGTATCCTGTGGCATCATTCGTTCTTCATTGATCCGGTGCATTACTCCATTTGTTTTCATTGTAAGAGGTAATCCGGCAATAATAAATAGATCCGATGCCTCTTTCTCTGCCGCCAATGTTAAAAATTCTTCTATGTTCATTTTGTCCCCTTTGATCATTTTCTTTGAAATACTGGAAGTGAATCATCTTTCTTCCATGTACCAACTGCTTCGTTTTTAAAACATAATATCTCATAGCAATGGTTTCTTTGTTTTTCTGGATAACAGATTCTGATCTTTACATTAATCTGCTGTTTACTTGTAATACTCTTTTGAAACTGTATAGTATGTTTTGTTTTATCATACGTGATACCTTTTAAATCCACCAAACTTTTTGATATATTTTTCATGTAAGATTTTTTATTTTTTGTTTTATGATAATTCTTCCACAGTTTCTTATCAATCTGGCTTAACGTGCAATTTACTTCATTCGATGCCTTGTAATAATTTGTTGTTCTCTCCAGATTTTTTTGACTTAATGTATAATCCCCATTTGCACTGGAAATCGTAAGTGTTGCAAACACTGATAAACTAACAATGGTTAAAACCAGAACAATGGAAGCTGCTCCTATTCCAAGAAACGGCATTCTATGATCTTTCATTACTTTTCCCTCCTGGCAAATGTTTTAAAAGTTCCAAATGATATATCTGCTTCTTTGCCTTGAATATCGTTATCTTCCCATTTCTGTCTGATCCTTGATCATCAAAGCTGATCGTCATTTTATATACTGCGTTTTTCTTTTTGGTCATCTTCCAGTCTTTATCAAAATATCCCTGATAAATCCCTTGATCTTCTTCAAGCTTTGGAAAATACTCTTGATAATGTTCTATATCTGTATACCCTGTTTCAAACAGTTCTGCTGCCTGCGTGACACAATTTTTTGTCTCCGTAAGTTCTTTTGCTTTTACACTGATGTTATGTGACTTTACAAATACCTGTAAAAGAACCGCCCCGCAGATCGCAAAGAAAAACAAGACAAACATCAATTCCATCAAGATCAAATGGCTTCCATTTCTCTTTTGTCTCATAGTCCCTCCTTACTCTCTGCTCTGTCTGTATACACAAGTCCGGTACTGCTTTCCATCTTCTCCTTTGATCGTAATATCATACATCTGGTCTTCCTCTTTTATCTCAAATCCTTTTGCCGGCACGATCTGTTCTCCCTGCATTTTCTCTGTATGAAGCCCTTCCCGAACCATCAATTCTCTTAAAGCGCCATTCTCCTGATAAATGTATGTATAATATTTTCTTCCAGCTGCCACTTCTGTATGAATCAAAGCCGTCTTATTATGAAATGTTCCAATGGAAATACTGTTTTGTTCATCCCACTGTTTTATTTTTTCTGTGACATAAGAAATATCAATTCTCTTCTCATAGTTATCATTCATTGCCGATGCCGTATGGCTGTATACATTTGCACCCACCATGATCAATGTAAATGCACACACTGCAAACGTCGCAAATAAAAGAATGAGAAACATCTTATCTACCATATGTTTTTGTCTCTCCACCGATATCACCTCTCGTTCAATGCGATCACAGTTACCTGCGGCATTCTGTTTGATCCTGTGATCTCGTAGGAAACTATAAACTTGTCTTTATCATAACTGACTCCATAATGTTGTTCCAGATATGACAGGCTTTCTGGATAACGGCCTTCTACCGCATAGCATTGTACTGCACCTTTGAGAACGGCATTCTTTGTGCTTTCTTCCTGGCGTTTCTGAGTTTCACTAAAAATACGGCTGCTGCTTCCCCACAACACTGCTGCCATGATCAGACATATTACGATTGGAAGCAGAAAAGCAATCTTACTTTTTATTTTTGTTTGTTTTTGAAAACGATTTTTCAAGGCACGCCTCCCTTATCCAATCCCTGCCATGATTCCTGCTAATGGCAGCATAACAGACAGCAAAATAACTCCTACGATCACACATAAAATCCCAACCAATGTTGGTTCCAGAATGCCGATCATTTTCTGAATCTGATCCTGAAGCTCCTTCTGATACAGATCCGCAGACTGTTCCATCACCTCATCAGTTGCTCCAGTTTCATATCCGATCACCATTAGTCGTTCCTGCATTCCTCCAAAAATATGAGATTCCTTCAGTGCTTTTGGAAATGATTCTCCATTTTTCATGTCTTCTCTGCACACCGCGATCTGTTTTCTTAACGGTTCATAATCTACCAGTTTTTCTGCAAGTGTAAGACTTTCATCTATATCAAGCCCACTCTTTAAAGACATCGCCATTCCACTTGCAAATCTCGTTCTTGCCCGTTTCCAAGCTAGCTTTTTCATAAATCCGATCTTTGAAATTTTTTCAAATAATTTATTCCTGAATTTTTCTGAAAAAACTGCACTACACACGATCATTAATACGATCACTGCAATTACAGAAAGTATGATCGCTGATTGTCTCATCCAGTTTCCAATATTTAAAATATTACGTGCTACACCTGTCATTTCCTGTCCAAGCTGAAGATAAACCTGTTCAAACACTGGCATTACTTTAACAAATAATACAATAATGATCACAAGCATCATTCCAAGCATTGCAACAGGATATGTTACTGCGCTTTTTACTGCTTCAAATATTTCTTCTTCTCTCTGATAATAAGCTGCCAGTGCTTCCATCGTCTCATCAAGTCTTCCTGTCTGCTCTCCGATCTCTGTCATATGCAATGTATATTCCGGAAATACCCCTGACTTCTTCATTGCTGGATATAACATCCCACACATCTCGATTTCTTCTCGTATCTCTTTTAAAATCTCTCTTCCATCCCCAGAGACATCTCCATCTTCCATGATATAAATTCCTTCCAGCGAAGATATTCCTGATTTCAAGATCAACGCCATCTGACTGCAAAACGTGATCAATTCTTCATTGTTAAGTTTCCTCTTCATATCTGTCCCTTCTTAATAACTATACTGGAGTGCATAATGATCTCCATCTCCAACATATTCTTTTACATCATCTTTGTTATCACTGTTCGCTGCCAGTGTCGGATCTATCAATTCCCAACTCTTTCCATTAAATTTGATAATATTATCTATCCAGCCTTTTTCATCAAGCCACGTACTGATCCAAGCATGATAGACACTGCCAGAATACCCAATCTCAAGCTTCGTCGGAATTCCCTGCGATCTGAGCATCGCTGTCATCAATGCCGCATAATCAAAACATATCCCTTTCTTTGTCTCCAATGTCTCATCCACCGATGGCAGATAACCTTTTTGCACATTCTTTGCTTTGTCATCATCATATTTTACATTCTTAACAACATAATGGTATATCGATTTAACAATGGAAAGAGCATCTTCCTTTCCTTTCGCAAGTTCTTTTGCTTTCTTCACCGCTTTTGTTTCATTTGTAAACTCTACATATTGATTTGGATATAAAAACGGCAGAAATCTGTTCTTTAATTTTACATCAAAACTATCCATCATCAAAGCACTATATTCATCTCCTTGAATATTCTCATATACAGCGATCTGATACGTTCCATTCCCACATGTCAGTGGAAAATAAACTGGTTGTTTTGTTTTATTTACAAAATATTTATATGTTTTATCTTTCTTTCCTGTAATCTCTATGCTGATCTTTCTGGCATTTCCACTATATCTGACCGCAACATATCCTTGTGAGACATTCGATATATCTACAACTGCCTCCCCATAATCCAACACTTCATCTCCTGGTGCTTTTGGAGTTAAGACTTCTGCTTTTCTTGTGTTTGTCGTTTGCTGTTTATTCTTTTTACAGCCATTTAGGGATAATATAAAAATCAGACATGTCAGAATCAGGAGTGATTTCTTGACATGCTTCATTTGAGGCTCCTTTGTTTTTGTTAGTCTTTTTAGTATAACAGATTTTGATTTGTGAAGGTAGTCTTTATGATTAATGTGGCAAAATAAGAGAAAAAGGGGACAGCTCCTAAAAACGTGGAGCTGCCACCCTTCTCTTATAAATCTTATGTTTATACATCAATCTCTATTATTTTACAGAAAGAATTTCCTTATTTGCCTGTCCTTCTACAGCTCCATAAGTAAATGTGATCTTACTTCCTTCTGACTTCTTGCTTAATGCTGTTTTGACATCGTCGTCATTTACAAGAAATGTTTCAAAATTACCATTGGATAATTCAATTTCTACAGAGTTTGTATCTGCAAATCCATTGTATGTTCCTGTTGCTGTCTTTGGTTTTGCCTGTTCGTCTTTCTTGGATGCTGTTGATACTTCTTCTGTTGAGGATTTTGTTGCCTCTGTTGCCGTTGATACTGGTGTCTCTTTCTCTGTTGTATCTTCTGTATTATTCTCTGTAGTTGGTTCTTCCGTTGTTGCTTCTTCTGTTGTCTCACTGCTTGCTTCCGGGCTGCTTGGACTCTTCTTTCCACAGGCTGCTAATGTAAATGCACTTAGTACAAATATTGTTGAAATTAATAAAAATCTTTTTCTCATAATCAATTTACTCCTTTCTGAGATATTTTCAGTATATCCTATTTAATCTTTGATAGCAAGTTACTATCATATTCCTCTTATTATCTTCATATCATTAGAGGTAGAACATGAAGGAGGATATATGTTGAACGAAAAATATCAAATGCTGCTCGATCAATATGATATTTCTGTTTCTTATACCAGGCGGGGACGGGGTTGTGTTTTATGTTTTGGCAAAGATGATGTTTATGCCCTTTCTCAGACTTCTCTGTCTGAAGAGCGGCTTTGTGCCGTAGCCAAATGGACAGATGCCATGCACGATCATCATTTTTATAAGACCGATCAATACCTTTTAAATAAAGATGGTTATTTTCTTACATTTGACCGGTATTATGAGACGTTTGTGCTAAGAAAGACCTTTTCAGGAACGGAATGTGATATTCATTCTTTGAATGATGTAAAAACTGCTGCTCAAAATCTTGCCAGCTTTCATAATCACTGTCTTGATATTTCATTTTCATCCGAAAATCTCCGAAAATATAATTCCATTTCCAAGCAGTATGAACAGAAATATTCAGAATTAAAAAGCATTGGCCGGTACATACGAAAACGAAAAAACAAAGGGATTTTTGAATATCTGTTTCTGGAGCAGACAAAAGAATTCTGGGTGCAGTTAGAAGATTCTATAAAAATTTTAAACAATACCATACCATCGAGATCTGGGTGGTGTCATGGAAATTACAGCCACCATAATATTATCCTGACATCTGATTTCCCTGCTACAATTCATTTTGAACGGTTTTATCATGGTTATCCGATTCTTGATGTCTATTATTTTCTGAAAAAAGCACTTGAGAAAAATAATTATAACTTTACGTTTTGTGAAACATTTCTTGTAAATTACGACCGTTTTCTTCCTCTTTCCAAAAATGACCTATTATGCCTTTATGGACTGTTCTTATTCCCTGAAAAGTTCTGGAAGATCTCAAATCAGTACATGGCACACAAAAAACATTGGATTTCTCCACGATATATCGAGAAATTAGAGGAATTTGTCCACAAAAAAGACCTCCGCTCGATTTTTCTCGAAAAATATCTACAAATTTATAATGTTTTTTAATGCATTTTAAGGTATAATTAAACAAAAGGCATTTTTATAACTTAAAGGAGGAGTAATTTATGAACTACAAAGAAACTTATCAGGAATGGCTTTCCAATCCTTATTTTGATGATGAGACAAAAAAGGAATTAAAAGCCATTGAGAATGACGAAAATGAAATTAAAGAACGTTTCTATGCTAATCTAGCATTTGGAACTGCCGGACTTAGAGGAATCATTGGTGCTGGTATCAACCGTATGAATATTTATGTTGTAAGAAAAGCAACACAGGGGTTAGCTGACTATATCTTAGAGCAGGGAACAGACAAGAAACGTGTTGCCATCGCATTTGACTCAAGACATATGTCTCCAGAGTTTGCAGATGAAGCTGCACGCTGCCTTGCCGCTAACGGAATTAAAGCATTCATCTTTGAATCTTTACGCCCAACACCAGAATTATCATTTGCAGTTAGACATTTAGACTGTATTGCGGGTATCAACGTAACTGCCAGCCATAACCCACCACAGTATAACGGATACAAAGTATACTGGGAAGATGGTGCACAGTTTACAGATCCTCATGCTTCAGGTGTTACAGCCAAAGTTAATGCGATCACTGACATTTCAACTTGCAAAACAATATCCAAAGAAGATGCCGTAACAGCAGGTTTATATGAAGTGATCGGAAAAGAAGTTGATGATGCTTACATCGCAGAAGTTGAAAAACAGGTCATCAATCATGATTCTATTGATGCGATGGCTTCAAAATTAAAGATCGTTTATACTCCTCTCCATGGAACAGGTAACCTTCCAGTGCGCCGTGTACTTGATGACCTTGGATTTAAGAATGTATATGTTGTTCCTGAACAGGAACTGCCAGATGGTGACTTTCCAACAGTCAGCTATCCAAACCCAGAAGCAAAAGAAGCATTTGCATTAGGTCTTGCTCTTGCCAAAGAAAAAGACGCTGACCTTGTTCTTGCAACTGACCCTGATGCTGACCGTTTAGGTGTATATGTAAAAGACGCGAAGAGTGGAGAATACATTCCATTAACAGGTAATATGTCTGGTTCTTTATTATGTGAATATGTATTAAGCCAGAAAAAAGAAAAGGCTGGATCTCTTCCTGCAGATGGTGCTGTTGTTAAATCTATCGTTACAACAAACCTCGTAGATGAGATTGCAAAAGCTTACAATGTAAAACTAATCGAAGTATTAACAGGATTCAAATGGATTGGTAAAGAAATCCTTGGGTTTGAGCAGAGTGGTAAAGGAACATACCTGTTTGGATTAGAAGAAAGCTACGGATGCCTGATCGGTACATACGCAAGAGACAAAGATGCTGTTTCTGCAACTGTTGCTCTTTGTGAAGCCGCTGCTTACTATGCAACAAAAGGTAAAACATTATGGGATGTTATGATCGATATGTACGAGAAATACGGTTACTGCGTAGACAGCATCACCGCTATGGACTTCCCAGGATTAGAAGGTATGGATAAGATGAAAGCTATGCTTTCTAACCTTCGTGAGAACCCATTAAAAGATATCGCTGGATACAAAGTTGTTAAGATCCGTGATTACAGCAATGATACAATCCTTGATGTTGAAAGTGGTAAAGTAGAACCTACAGGACTTCCTGCTTCTAATGTTCTTTACTATGAACTTGAAGGTGGAGCTTGGGTATGCGTTCGTCCATCAGGAACAGAACCTAAGATCAAATTCTACTATGGAGTAAAAGCTTCCAGCATGGATGAGGCACAGGCTGAAAGTGCTAAATTTGCTGAATGGGCGAAAGCTCAGGCTTAATTTTAATTTGTATATTGACCAACTGTAGAATTCGAGTATATGATAAAAAATAAATAAGAAACCGAAAGCGATGCATTGGAATTTTGTTCAAAATATGGCAAAATTCCAATGCATCGCTTATATTGATTCTTATCTTATTTTTGTCACATATACGAAAGACTATCAAATCAAAACTTTAGCCGCATCTGATTCCACCTTACTCCTCCATGTTCGGACTCAGATACGCCTTCATTCTCAAATCCAAATTTGGCATAATAATGCACCAAATGATCCTTACAAGTGAGCACTAATCCTTTTCTTCCATGCTTTCTTGCATCTTCAATCGCGTATTTGAGCAACTCTCCTGCATATCCATGTTTTCTATAAGCAGGTATTGTATTTACACCAAAGATCATCTGCCATGCTCCATCTTCATTGTGTAAATCTGCCTTTGCATACATCTCATCTGTGAGATCTTCTTCATCTGTTACAAATCCATCTACAAATGCAATTAATTTGTCTCCTTCAAACATCAGCCAGAAATGATCAGCATAATATGTTAAGCGTTCCTCTAATTCTTCTCTTGTTGCAGCTTCCGCTGGTGGGAAACATTCTGCTTCGACAGCTGTTACTGCATCCAAATCTTTGATCGTTGCTATTCTTATATTCATGATATCTCCAACATCTTTATTGATCAATATTCTTCTTTAATGTTGCGGATCACTGTCATTTCCTGATTAGTGATATGTTTCTTCATGATCTGACGTGCTTCTTCTTTCTTTCCAGATTCGATCGCATTCACAAGTTCTTTATGCTCATTTAATAATACGATATGGTAATCTGTATCTTTAACATATTCCAGACGATAACGATAAAACTGTTCTCTTAAATTGCTAATGATCTGAATCAGTCTTGGATTTCCTGTCGCATCAAAAATAATATCATGGAATTCCATATCGCTATCTGCGATGGCTGCATTATCTCCAGATTCGATAGCTACTTCAAATTCCTGTAATGCTTTGTCTAATTTCGCTTTACCTTCTTCATCCATTCGTTCTGCTGCCAGTTCTGCTGCCAGTTCTTCCAGAGAACAGCGTACTTCTAATACATCTCTTAAATCTTTTTCTGTGATCCTTGCAACTTCTGCACCTTTTCTTGGAATCATAACTACAAGTCCTTCGAGTTCCAGCTTACGGATTGCTTCTCGGACTGGTGTTCTGCTGACTCCTAATCTATTAGCAAGTGCGATCTCCATCAGACGCTCTCCCGGTGCAAATTCTCCTGTGATGATCGCCTGTCTTAGTGTATTAAATACCACATCTCTCAGTGGAAGATATTCATTCATATTTACCTTTAATTTATCGCTCATAGTTTCTTCTCCTCCTGCTTTTTCCAATGTATCTTCAATTTTATTCTGTTCTGTTTTCTTACCTTGAAAATACATTATCGTATCGGTCTTACTACGTAGGCCTGTTTTATGTCCTCAATACTTCGTAATGATTTCAATGCGTTATCTGCTGTTTTCTTATCCTGAAAAATTGCGAAGATTGTTGGTCCGCTTCCGCTCATTAATGCACCCATTGCTCCTTGATCCATCAGGTGTTTCTTTACTTCCTCAATGATTGGATATTCTTTGATCGTTACTGTTTCTAAAACATTCTCCAAACGATCACAAATTCCTTTTAAATCTTTGGTCCTCAGACATTCTAACATGCCATCGATATCCGGGTGTTTCGCCAATCCTGAAAGATTAAGATTCTGATATACAAATGCTGTCGATACGCTGATCCCCGGTTTTGCGATCAGTATATAACATTCTGGCATTGCATCAACTCTTGAGAGCTTCTCTCCGATTCCTTCGGAAAGGGCTGTTCCACCCCAAATACAATAAGGAACATCTGCTCCAAGTGTTACTCCTATCTCACATAACTCGTCGATTGACAGGCCCAGATCAAACAACTGATTCATACCTTTTAATGCTGCAGCACAGTTAGAACTTCCGCCAGCCATACCAGCGGCTACCGGAATTCTCTTATTTAGATTGATCTTTACACCATCTTTAATATGATATTTATCCTTCATGAGTTTCACTGCCTTGTATACAAGATTTCTCTCATCTGTTGGAAGAAATGTCAGATTACAAGTCATCTGAATCTTGTCATCTTTGATCTTCTTCATCGTCAGCAAATCATAAAGTCCAACCGTCTGCATGATCATGCGCACCTCATGGTATCCATCTTCGCGCCTTCTTAAAACATCTAGGCCAAGATTGATCTTCCCATATGATTTTAGAACAATACTATTATCCATATGCACTCCTTTATCCTATGTGAAATAGTTTCTATCTCACATCTTGTATACAGAATATTATAATATTGTTCTTAAAAAAATGCAATCCTTATTTACTGAAATATTCCTATTTCTTTTACGATTAAAAGTTTATCCCCAGGTTTTATCTCACTGACTTCTTCATTTTGTTCTCTGATACTTTCGACCGTTGTAAAATAAGTTTTTGCAATAGACCACAAAGTATCTCCCTCTTTTACAACATATCCTACAATTCCAGGAATTTTTCGTATCTTTTCGTAGTCTAGTGCTTCTTCTTTCATGTCCGTCATAATTCTTTGTCTCGTCTTGTGAAAAGATATAAAATCAAACAAAATGGCTGTTCTGATTTCTATTTCTCCACCTTCTGTTGGAACCGCACTCATCTGATCAACCCTGACATCCAGCTGATAATCTTCATTTCCACTAAGATATTTTGTCTCTACAAAAAATGTAAATGGCTCCATGTAGGAACTGTTCATAACAGGTGTTGCATCCTCCGTAGAAAGATATAAAACGTCCGCCATCCACACACCTTCTACTGACAACCCCTGTTCTGTAATTTCTACATCATCTACCGTTACACTGCCTTTTACAGATAGCACTTGCAGAAGCTTCCCTGGTTCCTGTTCCATCCGAAAACGTTTACCTGATTTCATCACCGCCTGATTTTTCCCGATCAGAGTCTCAAAATCAAACATATGATATTCTGGAATCAGTGTTTTCTCCATGCTGCATCCATCATCCACATAACTGATTTTGTGGTCTTCATAGATTTTGATATCACAATCGATCGTTACTTCCAGAGAAATGATCCGCTCCTCTCCGTCTTCATCTGGTCTTACCTCCAGCTGCTGCCCACCCAGTGACATCCCTATTTTACCGATCATTCCTGGCACACATTCATAGCATTCTAACTGTGTATCCACCGGGATTTCCCATCTGGCATACTGAACTGGCATTTGTGCATCTTCCCCAAGATACAATATAAATACCTGCATTGATCCTTGAATCTCAATCATATGCTCTGCAATTTTTGCCTGTAGATTCTCTATATCTACCTGTGTCCACAATACCTGATAAACATTGGCTTTATTTGCAGGGAGAATCAACTCTTCTTTTAATCTCGCCAAATCTTTTTTATTTACGATAAGATCCGTAACCTGAATATCTTTTTTCAAAACAGATACATTTTCATCATGAATCGCTGTAATTCCTTCTTCTTTTATTTCTTCTGTGATCTGAAATGAGAATGTTAACAGCACACGGATACTGATCTTTCTTGAATTAATCAATACCGTGTTGATATCATCGATCGTATATTGTACTTTGACATAATCTGAAGGAAGTACTCCATCAATATGTACATACTCTTCAAACGGCAGTGAATATTCTAAAGATTCTAAAAATGTTGCCGTATCATTTGTTCCATACAGGCCCTGGAATAAGAATTCACCTTTCATCCTGACACGATCGATCATCATTTCCGTTTCCTGTATCTTTACCATCCCTCTTGTCTGAATCATCTTTTCTATATCTGGTTTTGTATCTGCAACATTACAGTCCTGATCGATCGTGATCTGCATCTGTTTTTTCGCTTTCGCCACAATCCCATAAAATTCTTTTTTCTCAAAATCCATAAAAAAATTCCTCCCTGTCTGTATATACAAATATATTCAGACAAGAAGGATTCTATGCATCACCCGTTAGTTTTCTAAAAGCATCATGCGGACATCTCTTGTAATCACATCCTGATAACTAAAACTTACTGTTTTATTCTGGTCATTACCTTCCGTATTCTCTAGTTCTACCAAAAAGATATTCGGATATGTCTGTTTGATCACACCCTCTGCTGTCACAAATTTATGTCGTCCTCTGTTTGCACTAATCTTGATTTTGCTGCCAATCTGATTCTTAATTGACTGCCGTACTCTGTTAAGATCTAATTGTGTCATAAATTCACCTCTTTTATATACAGAATATTCTGGAAATTCTGTATAATGATTTTAATATTATAACATTTTGCCCAGTTTTTGTCAAATTTATGCATACAATATACTTTGCGTTTGTTTTAAATTTAAACTAAAAATCGAGGAATTCCATCTTTGAATTCCCCGATTTTACTTGTCTTATTAACAATCAACGTCAAAACGATCAATCTCTAAGATTATTTGCTCTTAGTTGTTTTGCTTGAAGATGTTGCTGTTGTAGTTGACTCAGATGTTGCTGCTGTAGATGCTGTAGTAGCTTTATATTTAAATTTAACTTCTTTCCACAGATCCTGATCTACAGATTTTGTATCATCCCAGTCTTTGTCAGCTGATTTTGTCCACTTCTTGTAAATTTTCTCATATGCTGCCTGCTGTTTTTCCTGCAGTAATGTGGATTTATTTGTTGCAGCTGCTGTTTTGTCATTTGGATTTAACATCTTGATGATCACGTATGCATCGTCTAATTCTACAATTCCGCTTACCTGATTCTTCTTGAGTTTAGATGCCGCTGTTTCGAATTTATCTCCTAATGCTGATTTTCCTTTTGTATAGGACTCTTCATTGTCAGAGTTTACGCTGAATTTCTTAGCTACAGAACTTACACTCTGGCCTTTCTTGATCATCTTTAATGCTGATTTTGCTTTCTTTAACTGATCTTTCTTCTCAGCCGCTGTCATATCTTTTTCTTTTCCTGTCTTGCTGTCTGTTGTCTTTGTTGTGAAAACAAGTTTGTAGACTTTGACAGTTTTAGCTTCATCATCAGATACTGTTACATTTGCTTTCTTGATGATCGCCTGCATCACTTTACTTGCAATTGTGCTTTCTTCGTAAAGTTTCTGGATCGTATCTTTATCAGCTTCTGTCTTCTTCATGACTTTCTTACCTGTTTCGTCTTTTGCGAAGGCATTTACGCTTTCTTTGATCTGTTTCTTCTCAGCTTTTGTTAATTTGACATTATAGTCATCTGCATGTGCTACTAAAACTTTGATCTGTTTTAACTGACTGATAACGCTGTCTTTTACTGACTTCTGCATTGTGATCTTCTTACCTTTGCTATCTGTTCCGACCTGCATAGACCACATGCTGTCTCCAAAGTATGCTCCGTACTGTGCTTCTGCCTGATACTGCATGATTCTTGCATATACATGAGCTTCCTGGAATGTTGCTTTCTGTCCTGCATATTCAAATAATGTCTTCTCATTCTTACTCTTACATCCTGTAAATAAAGAAAGAGTTAACGCAAGAACTGCAGTTAAACATAGCAACTTCTTTGCTAATTTCTTCATTTCATTTTCTCCTTCATATTTGAATTATATTCAGTTTATATCTTGCGATATTATAGCATAAAACTATCGGATTATCAATGAATTGAGCGAGTTCACACAATGTTCAATCTTTTCCAACTGTTTTACTTTCTTTGTTTTTGAAAGATCTAATACAAATGTTGGATTCTTTCCTGCCTGAAAGGATAATTCGTGTTTGTACTCTTCTAATACTTCTGGTATTTTTTCTACATCTACTGCTGCATCTGGCTTCATTTCAAATGAGATTTTTTCTCCTTTTTGTTTCACATCTGTCATGTAGGCATGATGAGCTAATGCTTTTAAATATGCAACATATAAAAGATTATAGACTGCCTTTGGCATTTCCCCAAAACGATCGATCAACTCGTCTGTCATATCTTCCATCTCATCTTTTGATTCAATTGAAGAAATTCGTTTGTATAATTCCAGTTTCTGATATTCATTGTATACATAAGTTGCTGGTATAAATGCACTGATGTCAAGATCGAGGGTCGTATCAAATTCCTCCTCTTCATGAAGTTCTCCTTTTAATTTAAGGACTGCTTCATTTAACATTTTGCAATAAAGATCATATCCAACAGCTTCCATATGACCAGACTGTGCCTGTCCGAGAAGATTTCCTGCCCCACGGATTTCAAGATCTCTCATTGCAATCTTGTATCCAGAACCCAGATCTGTAAATTCTCGAATTGCCTGAAGACGTTTTTCTGCTGTTTCTTTTAGCAATGTGTTCTTCTTATACATTAAAAATGCAAATGCATTTCGGTTAGATCTTCCGACACGTCCCCTTAACTGGTATAACTGAGATAATCCAAGCTGGTTTGCATCGTGAATGATCATTGTATTAACATTCGGAATATCAAGTCCTGTCTCGATGATCGTTGTAGAAACTAAAACATCGATCTCATGATTCATAAATCCCATCATGATCTCTTCAAGTTCCTTCTCCTTCATCTGTCCATGAGCAAATGCAACTTTAGCATCTGGCAGCAATTTCTGAAGTTCTGCGGTAACTTCTGCAATGTTATTAACACGATTATACACGTAATATACCTGTCCACCGCGAGTCATTTCGCGATAAACTGCTTCTTTCACCAGTTCTTCATTATATTCCATTACATAAGTCTGTATTGCTCTTCGATCATGTGGCGGTTCTTCTAATACACTCATATCACGGATTCCGATCAGACTCATATGCAGTGTTCTTGGAATCGGTGTTGCTGATAAGGAAAGAACATCGACATCTTTTTTCATTGTCTTGATCTTCTCTTTATGAGTAACTCCAAACCGCTGTTCTTCGTCAATAACGAGAAGCCCAAGATTCTTATACTGCATGTCTTTTGAAAGCAGGCGATGTGTTCCGATCACAACATCTACAGTCCCATTTTTCAAACCTTCGATCGTCTCTCTCTGTTCTTTTGGAGTACAAAATCTTGACATCATACGAACTGTGATCGGATAATTATGAAATCTCTGGGCAAATGTATTGTAATGCTGTTGCGCAAGAATGGTTGTCGGCACAAGGTAGGCCACTTGTTTTCCATTATCTACTGCTTTAAATGCTGCACGAATCGCTACTTCTGTCTTTCCATAACCAACATCTCCACAGATCAGACGGTCCATGATCTTTTTGCTTTCCATATCACGTTTCGTATCATCAATTGCATTTAACTGATCTTGTGTCTCATCGTATGGGAATAATTCTTCAAATTCTTTCTGCCATACAGAGTCCTTATCATAGACATATCCTTCTTTTGCCTGTCTTATAGCATATAGTTGTACAAGTTCTTCCGCAATATCTTTAACCTGTCCTTTAACACGGGTCTTTGTCTTCTTCCATTCATTACCGCCTAATTTATGAAGCTTTGGCTTTCTGGCATTCGCGCTTGCATATTTTGCGATCTGATCTAAGGCTGATGCAAGAATAAATAAATTATCTCCACCCTGATATTCAATACTGATATAATCTTTTTCAACCCCATCCGTTGTGATCTTTTCGATTCCACGATAAATACCAACTCCGTGTTTTTCATGAACAACATAATCCCCGATATTGATATCCGCAAAACTGTGAATTTTTTGTCCCAGCTTTTTCTTTTCTTTTTTTCTACGCTGTTTTTCTTTTCTTCCTTTAAAAATATCTCCTTCAGAAATCAACACCCATTTGACTGCTGGATACTCAATTCCTGTAAGAAGCTTTCCTGCTGTCACAACAATCTGTCCTGCTTCTACTTCATGTGTCAGTTCTTTATCATAGGTAACAACCAATCCATTTTCTCTCAGATCATCACTTAAACGTTTGGCTCTTGTAACAGATGGAGATGCAACAACAATCTTATAACCTTTTTCCTGATATTTTGTAAGATCTTTGACCAATTCTTCAAAACTATTGTTGTAGGACTGTATCGATTTTGTCTCCATAAATAAAGTTTTTGATACAACAAAATCATTGATCTCTGTGGAAATAACAGAGTAACTGATGATCGGATGTTTCTCAATCTGATATAAAATACTTTCATAATCTGTCACGGTATGTGCCTGTTTTGGAAGCAGATATCCACCTTCCAGTCGACTTTTCATACTTTCTGAATATTCGAGATAAAATGCATCTGCTCTTTCTCTGATATGTTTTGGTTCATCAAAATAGATCAGACTTTCTTTTGGAAAATAATCCAAGATACATTCTGTATTGTCATAAAAATAAGGAAGATATCCTTCGACTCCAATCAGCATATGAAGTTCTCTTAACTCCTCGCGGACACGATTCATTTCTTTTTTTAAACGTAACTGCTGATCTGTCTTTTTCTCTTTCTTGAATTTCTGAATTAATTTTTCGTAATCTTCTTCCATCTGGCGAAGACCATGATCGATTCTTGGCTGATTCAAAATGATCTCGGATGCCGGATAGATCGTAAGCGTCTCTACTTCTTCGATCGATCTCTGACTTTCTTTATCAAAGCTACGGATAGAATCAATTTCATCTCCCCAAAGTTCAATTCGATATGGACTTTCCTGAGTATAAGGAAAAATATCGATAATACCTCCACGAACCGCAAACTCTCCAGGTGCCTCAACAAATGGTGCTTTTTCATAGCCTCTAGCAACAAATTCTTCAGCAATTGCTGCTTCTTCTAATGTTTCTCCTGTTTTGAAAGTCATTTTGTGATTCTTGATATCGCTTAATGGAACAACCTGATCCATCACCGCATCAATCGTCATAACAAATATTCCACATTTATCATCAAGGATCTTTTTGATCGCCAGCATACGATCTCTTGCAATCGCATTTCCATGAACGTCTGCTGTATAAAATAATGGATCTTTTGCTGGAATATACTGTGCTTTTTCTCCAAAGAAATGACTTGCTTCCACCCACTGTCTTGCCTTATTTTCATCTGGCACAATAATGATCTTAAATTGTTTTTTCTTTTTATTTCCGATCAGACTTGTAAGATGCCATTTAGCCGTATCCGTACATCCTGACACCAGAATAGGACCTCTGTAGTCTTCAATTCCATCTTTTAGCTGTCTATATACCGGATCATCTTTTAATATATGTTTTAACACTTTTTATCCCTGCTTTTTCTTATTGTGGCGATTCATCGCTTCTGTGATGTCGCCCATAACGATCAGCTGTACGGCATCGTACACTTCATCAAAACGTTCCGCAAAAATTGCCTGTTCCTGTTTTGTAAAATGTCCTAACACATAATCTGCCAGATCGTATCCTTTTGGTTTCTCTCCGACACCAATCTTCACTCTTGGAAAATCCATGCTTCCTAAATGATTGATAATACTTTTTAATCCATTATGGCCACCGGCACTTCCTTTTCTTCGGATGCGTAATCTGCCGACATCAAGATCTATATCGTCATGAATGATAATAAAATCTTCTGGTTCTAATTTATAAAAATCCATGATCGGACGTAGACTTTCCCCGCTTAAGTTCATAAATGTCTGTGGTTTTACAAGAAGAACTTTCTCTCCTCCCATATAACCTGTTCCAATCAATGCCTTATATTTCCCTGTATTTATATTTATGCCTTCTTTGTCTGCAATATAATCAAGGGCTTCAAATCCAATATTGTGTCTTGTATTATCATATTTCTTTCCTGGATTTCCCAGTCCAACGATTACTTTCATAAAATGCTTCTCCTTTTCTTAAATCAAAGTCATTTTGTCACACTGACAAACACCCGGAAATCCTTAGATTCCCGGGTTATCTTTTTCTTTATTTAGCTATAGTATATCCCAATTTGCTGTTGTCAGCAAGATATTTATAATGTTTCAAAAAACTGTCTTGTTTTATTTACTTTATTCATTAAACTGTCAAACTGCTCTGGTGTCAATGACTGTGGTCCGTCACATAGTGCTTTTGCTGGATCATTATGAACTTCTACCATAAGTCCGTCTGCTCCTGCTGCGATCGCTGCTAATGACAGTGGTTCTACCATCTCTCGGATTCCTGTTGCGTGAGATGGGTCAACCATTACTGGAAGATGTGATTTCTTCTTGATAACAGGAATGGCAGACAGATCTAAAGTATTTCTTGTTGCTGTCTCATATGTTCTGATTCCTCTTTCACAAAGGATTACATTTTCATTTCCTCCTGCCATAATATATTCTGCACTCATAAGCCACTCTTCAATTGTTGCTGCAAGTCCGCGTTTCAAAAGGATTGGTTTGTCAATCTTTCCTAATTCTTTTAATAATTCAAAGTTCTGCATATTTCTTGCCCCAACCTGAATCAGGTCAACATCCTCGAATAATGGAAGGTGACTCGCATCCATGATTTCTGTGACAACTGGAAGTCCTGTTGCTTTCTTTGCTTCTAATAATAATTTTAATCCGTCACCATGGAGTCCCTGGAAAGAGTATGGAGAAGTTCTTGGTTTGAAAGCTCCTCCTCTTAAAAGCCCTGCACCGGAATTTTTCACATCATTTGCTACTTCTGTGATCTGTTCTTTTGTCTCTATGGAACATGGACCTGCGATTACCTGAAAATTTCCTCCTCCGACTTTTACTCCACTTACATCGACAATTGTATCATTTGGATGGAATTTTCTGTTGGCTTTCTTGTATGGTTCCTGAATACGCTGTACATTTTCAACAATGCTGTTTGCCATAATGTGACGCATATCTACAATAGAAGTATCTCCTACTAATCCCAGGATTCTTGTATTCACACCTTCAGATTCATGAATTCCTAATCCCTGGTCTGTCATCTCTTTCTTTAATGCATTGATCTGTGCCTCTTCCGCCTGTTTCTTTAAAATAATAATCATGTTCTTTGTCCTTTCCCGGCTATGCAATATGTGTGTTCCATACAAAGTGTGCAGCTTTTTTCTACGGTACCTTTAGAAAAAGAAAAGGCATGCACTCTGTTGCAAGAATGCATGCCTTAAATATTTTACTTTGTCTGTTTAAAGTGACATAAGCTTTGGCGATGATTCATTGCAACAAAAATAGTCAGGATAAAAATAATAACCCTGAAAGCTGAAGTAATAGAATGTGCAATTGTTCATCTTACTTGTTGTCATCTTTGTTCTCCTTGTTTTGATGTTTTTACGATACATTAATTTTGATATTGTGTCAATAGATTTATAGATGTTTTTTATAAAATTTATAAATTATTTTTATTATTCGGTCTTGCATGAATTCCTACTGAAGTCTGTACTACAAAATCAAATTGCTTCATGACTTCCTTACAGTAGGACGGCTTACTTTATAGCTCTCACAATATTTTGTTTATAACTATTTATAAATTCTTTAGAATTGTTCATACTTTATATATTGAATGCCTCACAGATTTTGCTATACTTAAAACATAGTTTTTCATATATATTTTTTAATCCTCTCTTTTCAGAAAAGCAACCGCTCATTTTATTGAGCGGTCTTTTTATTTTTCAGAAATTAGTGTATGATAGGCTTTGGTTGTTTGTATACAATCAAATTTTTAAAGAAGGAGTCACTATTTTATTATGAATACTTTTCAAAAATTCATCCAATACTATAAACCTTACAAAAAAGTCTTCATTTTTGATCTGATCTGTGCAGCATTTATCAGCCTTGTTGATCTTGCTTATCCACAGATCCTTCGTTCACTTACAAAAACTTTATTTCTTAAAGATGCTTCTACGATCCTTAAAACACTTCCTGTGATTGGCGGTATCTTATTTATCTGCTATGTTTTTCAGGCTTTTTGTAAATATTATGTCAGCTGTCAAGGACATATCATGGGTGCCCAGATGGAACGTGATATGCGTCGTAAACTTTTTGATCATTATGAAAATCTTTCTTTTTCTTATTATGATCAGCATAACACTGGACAGATGATGAGCCGTCTTGTCTCTGATCTATTTGATATTTCTGAGGCAGCCCACCATGGACCAGAGAACTTGTTTATCTCTCTTGTAAAGATTGTTGGATCTTTTATTTTCCTGTTTATCATTCAGTGGAAATTAGCCATCATTCTTCTTGTGATCGTTTTGCTTATGATCTTCTTTAGTGCAAAACAAAACCGTAGAATGCAAACGACTTTCCTCGATAACCGTAGAAAGATCGGTGATATCAATGCATCCCTTCAAGATTCTCTCTCTGGAATCCGTATTGTACAGTCTTTTGCAAACGAAGATATTGAACGCGAGAAATTTCGCCTCGGAAATGAAGCTTTCTTAGATTCCAAACGTGATAATTATCATGCCATGGGAAGCTTCCAAAGTGGGAATACATTTTTTCAAGGAATGATGTATCTTGTAACATTGCTTGCTGGAGGTTATTTTATTGCTCTGGGACAAATGAGTGCCGCTGACCTTGCGATGTATGCGTTATATATTGGAATCTTTATCAGTCCAATTCAGATTCTTGTAGAGTTAACTGAAATGATCCAGAAAGGTATGTCTGGTTTTATCCGCTATCAGGCAATCATTGATATTGAACCTGAGATCACAGATTGTGTTGATGCTGTTGATATGAAACATCCTGATGGAGATATCTGTTATCATGATGTTTCATTTAGTTATGAAGACAATGAAATCGTATTAAATAATATTGATTTCACAATTAAATCTGGAAAATCCGTTGCTCTTGTCGGACCTTCTGGTGGTGGAAAAACAACTATCTGTTCTTTGCTTCCTAGATTTTATGATATCACAGACGGCTCCATTACCATCGGTGGTCAGAATATTAAAAATATCAAATTAGAAAGTCTTAGAAATTCCATCGGTATCGTCCAACAGGATGTTTACCTCTTCGGTGCCAGTGTGAAAGAAAATATTGCTTACGGAAAACCAGATGCAACATTTGATGAAATTGTCGAAGCTGCTAAAAAAGCAAATATCCACGACTTTATCATGACATTACCAGATGGCTATGATACATTCGTCGGAGAACGAGGCACAAGATTATCTGGCGGCCAGAAACAAAGAATCTCCATTGCGAGAGTCTTCCTAAAGAATCCACCAATTTTAATATTAGACGAAGCCACCAGTGCATTAGATAACGAAAGTGAACAACATATCCAGAAAAGTCTGGACGCACTTTCCAAAAATCGTACAACCATCACAATTGCACACCGTTTATCAACCATTCAGAACGCAGATGAAATTCTTGTTATCGACGGACAAACAATCAAAGAACGCGGAACACATGAAGAATTGATCACCTTTGGTGGACTTTATGCAAAATATTATTATATGAACAAATAATGCATTTTTATCATCTGTTAACATAATTAGTTTAGAAGTGTTTATAAATTCTTTAGAATTGTTCATACTTTATATATTGAATGAGTTGAGGATTTTGATATACTTAAGACATAGTTTTTCATATATATTTTTAATCCTCTCTTTTCAGAAAAGTAGCCGCTCGTTATGAGCGGTCTTTTTTTGTAGAAATTGAATAATTTTAATTTATAGTTGGCCAACTGTATATTTCGAGTATATGATAAAAAATAAATAAGCAACTGAACGCGATGCGGTGGAATT
>ERZ840057.377-NODE-377-length-48381-cov-5.757460_pt1 | contig 48381 bp, 20 predicted proteins | sample MGYA00519907_ERZ840057 | MGnify/ENA primary metagenome ERZ840057 (study PRJEB31850, sample SAMEA3708862) | human gut metagenome | biome: human gut; feature: human-associated habitat; material: faeces | place: China | collected 2014 ...
ACACTAAATCAACATCGAAATCTGTTTCCTAAATCATATACGCTTTTAAAAGTTGCGCACCATGGAAGTAAAAATTCGACAAGCGACGAATTTTTGGAAAGAGTAAATCCTGATATAGCAGTTATTTCATGTGGAAAAAAGAACAGGTACGGTCATCCACATGATGAACTTTTAAACAGGCTGAAAAAAATAAATACAACAATATTCAGAACAGATATGGATGGCGCTGTAATACTTCCGCTGGTACAATAAAAATCAATGATTAATTATTCGTTGTACTAGACAATCCAATTAAATTTTAATATAATGTATAGAGTTGATAATAACAATGGGAGGATATATTTTGGCTGGCAGTAGAAAACATGACAATGTTATAAAAATGAAAAAACATCAAAATCCTTTTGTCGGAATAGTTCTTATATTATTTGCAATATATATTTTGGTGTTATTTGTGCAGTCTTTGCAAAGCGATAATATATCAATATACGAAGTTACACAAAATAAACTTGCAAATGATGATACGGTAAAGGGAATTATTTTAAGGGATGAAAAGCTTGTCAAAGCTAAGACATCAGGATATATAAATTATTATATTGCAGAAGGTGCATATGTAGGTGTAAATACGACAGTGTATTCAACTGACAGTTCGGGACTTTTTAATGAGGAACTTGATAATGTCGGAGCTGACAGTTATTCTTTGTCTGAATCCGATACTAAGATTATCCGTTCTGCCATATCAGAATATAGAGCCAGATTTAAACTGTCGGACTATAATGAAATTGAACATTTCAGATACAATCTTGAAAATTCTCTTTTGAAACTTGCATTCCAAATAATTTGTACTTATCTTTTATTATAACAGCTAAATCTTTTGTATCACTAATTTTTACATTATTAATAACTTTGAAATCTGAAAAATTAATAAAATCTCTTACTTTTTTTACCTCTTCTCCAATTTCTTTATCTGTTATTTCTTCATTCTTTTTAATCATAGCTCTTGCCATAAATCCATAGTAACTACTTGCAAATTTTAACACATCTAATAATGATGATGTTTCATCAATATTTTGTACTATTTTTTGTCTAATAATTTCAGTGTCCAACTGTAAATATTCTTTTTTCAAATCTAGTATAAGATTATTTCTCTTTAAGATTTCTTCATTTTTTTTCTTATCATTTGAGCTTTTTAATCCGAATAGTCCTTTACTAGGTTTATCTATTTTTCCATTTATTTTGAATATTTCTGATTTTATTTTCTTTATGTTTTCTTTTGATAAATCATAATCTGTTTTCTTAACTTTTTTACTTTTATTTTCTTCATTCTTTTTTAACTCTTCTTGTCTAAGTTCTAATATTTCATCTACCAAAAATTTATATTCGCAATATATCGCATATTCATTTAAATTGTCATTTAATTTTGCAATATTCTGATCCATATCGGCTTTTTCTTTTTCTGATATTTTAGCTAATTCTTTTGAAGTTAATTCCAAATATATTCTTGTATAATTATCTAATTTGAAATCGTTTATATTCATTGCTCCTGTGAAGAACTTATTTAAAATAATTCTATTATCAGTTGCTTCTATTTTTTTCTTTTTATTAATCAATTCAACTTTTTTATCTTCAACACCTTCTGCAGTTGAATTAAAGCTTTTTAAGATTTCTTCTGCCTTATTTTGATAAAATTTATCTATTTCATTTTCATATTTATCATAAATATATTTTATGCTTACATATAAATGTGTAACAACATCAGAGCATTCCCAATACACCTTTTCAAAAGTACTTTTAACGAGTTCTGAATTTATATTACCTTTATTAGCTTCTTGCAATAATATATCCATATATTTTTTTGCATATTCGCTTACATCAAAATCTTGTGCACTTAATTTTATTCCAACATTCTGAAATTGTTTAACACATTCAATTAACTCTGTATTTAATCTTTCCAAATTGCTTTTATAATATCCATTTACATTATATGCGATTTTGTCAAGTCCCATTTTCTCAAATGATGAACGTGTATCTGTATTTCTTACAGCAACATCATATCTTAAAATTTCTTCTTCAATTTGATGAATTTCCACATTTTCCTCTACATCAGTGAGCCTATCATATCTTGCTGCGATTTCTTGTAATACATTTTCATTTAAAGCTTCATACTTATCTGTCATATCTTTTATAGTTTCTAATAACGATTTTATTGCTCTAATACCATTTCTAGGTAATACTGAAATAACTTCTTTATCTGTTGATATTTGTTTTTCTATATTTTCTACTAATTCTTTCATGAATTTTCCTCCTCTAATTTTTTGACAGTATCATATTCGCTATTTAAAAACTTTAAAAAACTTTCTACTTGTTTTTTCACATCTAACAATTCTTTATTTTCTAATTTTGAAACTTTTACATTTTTTATTTCCATAAAACTCACCTCCTATGGATTTTCACTCTCAATATATTGAGTAAATTTCAGTGTTGCCCTATAATTTAAAGCTTCGTTTTCTTCGCTTCTATATTGTGTATCTAATTTATTGTCCATTATGCTGCCATCACCATCATTCCATCTAAAAAGAATTCTAATATCACGCTTTTTTTCATTAGCACTGTTTAAGTCTTTATCTGGATCTATTACACCTTTTATTTGTTTAGTTTCAGTTACAGTAGATTTATCACCATCTACAATCTCATAACCGTAAATTTCGAAATCTTTTAACTGAGTTTCATTTAACTGTTCTATTGAAAATTCATACTTAAATGCTAAATCCACATATGTATAATCAATCATCATGTCAAAATAGCCTGTCCTTCCAGGTACTAGTGTATTATTATTATTCATATTTTCGTTTTCAACCAATACAGGTTGTACGACTTCACTAAGTGATTTCGCTTCATGGATATTAAGATCATTAATTTTTATCAACCATCTTTTTATATGAGTCTGATAAGTAGTATCAACTTTTTCAAAATATCTTGCATATGTCCTTCTGATAGAAAAAATTGTAAACAATAATGAAATAATACATAATATCTCCAAAACTCTTAATTTGTTTTTTCTTTTCATCAGTTTTCCCTTTCAATTTTTTCAGCATCATGTCTTCCTTTAAATATTCTAAATCCTGCATATATAGATAGTGGCACTATTCCGCAAAAATAAAAAATGTATTTATTTACTAACAAATTACAAATAAATGTTAGAACATATAATTTGGTCTGAACAACACCATTTATTTGATTTCCGGTTATTGCAGGATCTTCTAGATTGTTAGCAATTCCCTTTGTGTGGAAAATTCTTTTTCCGTCTTTTTCTTCTATATCAATAACTCTGTGTGTTATTAATAAACCTTTTACAGAAGCAGCTTCTCCTAGGTATGTAACATCATCACCTACTTTTATATTGTTTGCATCTTTTTCTTTTACAAGTATTACATCTCCAATTTGATATTTAGGAATCATACTTCCTGTTTGTACTCTGAATATTCTATATCCAAAAAATGATTCTTTATTATTTGTTACTTTTTGAACTCCGATTATTAAGCAGATTATTATTATTAAAACTGTGAGTAATCTAGAAATTATGTTCCATATTATTTTAAATACTCCTACTCCTTTTTGCTTAACTTTTTTTTCTTCTCTTTGGTCTTTCATTATTTTAACCTCACTTCTTTTGCTTGTGACATATATTTGTCAATTCTTTCTTTGAATCTATCTTCTATTGGTTTTAAAGAAATTACATTTCTAGTTTTCATAACTAAAAGTTTATCTGTAATCATTTGCTTTAATTCTTTGTCAGATAAATCTGGATTTAATTCAATTATTTTCTCTATTAAATTATCTGTTAATTCTTTTCTTGCTTTTTTATCTTCTATTGCATTTTTTCTTTTTCCTTTTAATTTTTCCTCAATATTTTTATTACTAAAAATTAAGTTCATTAAATAAATGTCTTCATCAACAAGTTTTTTTGTAATTCCCTTTTCTTCTATCATTTTGCTAGCTTTTACTGCTTTATCTTTTATTTCCATTTGGTCACTTAAGTAATTCCATAATTTTAGTGCATATTGAAAATGAACATTTTTTAATAATACATTTGTCATTTTTATTGGAGATTTTACTAGTGTTACTCTTTTTGCAGCTAATATTTGATATACATTAGTTGTTTTTAAGTCTTTTATTTTTTTCTTTATTTGTTGAATTCTTTCAGCTGTTCCAGAAGATTTAGAAACTCCAATTTGTTTTTCTGAAATATACTCAACATTTACTTTTATTTTTTCCTTTTTGTAATTAGCTTCTGCATGATAATTAGCCTTTTTCTCGTTTTTTCCTTTATATTCAGTCTCTTGATCCTTTTCACGTAAATACATATAATCTTCTATCAATTTTATAAGACTGAATAAGAATCTGTTTTCATATGTAATAACTGTCTCTTCTTTATAAGCATTTAATATTTTTTTAGGAATAACTTCTCCAGACTTTTGGTTAAATCTGTCAACAAAGTTAACATTTTTAGATAAATGTTTTACACTCTCAACAGTAACTTTTTTTATTAACTCTATTTTTATTATTTCCTCTTCTGTAACAATGTTTTTTATCTCTTTTGTTAGAGCCTTTTCAAGATGTGGAAGTGAAAATTCTACCATTTCTATCCATTCGTCATTTTCTACAATTTGGCTTTTACTAAGGTCTAACAATAATTTCGAATTAACTTTATTAAGAAACTCCTGTGATGATTCTTCTGTTTCAAAATTCGTTAACTTAACTACATTCAAGTCCATTAGCTATTCGTTCCTTGCATATATATTTAGGTTTTTTATAAAGGTTTTGCCTATAAACCTTTTTATATACTAGATAAGTTATACTTCCCTAGTATATAATAAGATACAATTTTATGACATTTTCTTCAATCTTAGTAAGAATTCAATACATTCAGCCATTTTTCCTTTTCCAAAGTTCTTGTCTAAGAATTCTATATATCCGTCAATCTCATCTCTAATTAAAGCTAAGTTTAATCCTTCAAACTTTCTTAATACTTTTTTAGCCATGAAGTAATCTACTGCTTCTGTTTCGTCTCCTCCACAAGCAACATAAACTGGCACGAATTTTCTCATGTGTTTTACAATACGGTTACCAAAAGCTACTCTGAAGTGTTTGATTGTATAGTTATCCATGTCATCGATTTTCTTTAATGTTGCATCAGATATTGCATAATCAACCATTGCTTTTTCAAATAATCCATTTAAATATGAATAATTTACATCTAGTGCATCTACTTGGTCTGGTTCAAAAGCTATACCTTTTTCGTTGATGTCTATTGGCATTGCTCTATCATATACCTTATCTGTTACCATGAATGTAGAGTCATCGTTGTTGATTGTTCCTATGTACCATGCATTTGGTGGAATTTGCAATTTTCCTCTTATTAATTTTTTTGGATCTGATGGCCATGAACTTTGTACAACTTCAATCTTCCAATCTTTTGTGCTATGCATTTCTAGAATTGACAACATTTCTGCGAAGTAGTACTCAACACGCGCCAAGTTCATCTCATCTAGGATTACTGTATAAATTTCATCAGTATATCCTGCTTCATATAGATATGCTAAGAAATCTGTTTCATTAAACTTTTTAGTAAATTCGTTTAAGTATCCAAAAATATCTGTTCTATCTCTCCATGATGGTTGAACTGAAGCTACACATGAAGGGTGTTTTACGAAATTACCCCAAGCCAATGATATAGATGTTTTACCTGTACCAGAAATACCTTGTAGAATTACTAGTTTTGTTGACGCTATGGCTGATACGAATAGTCTTATCATTTTCTCACTATAATATAATTTTAGTTTACTCGCTGCAAAATTTCTAAATCTATAGCAAAATTCTGGTAATTCAAAAGTATTTCGATAATCTTTTTGTTTATATTTTGCATATTCTTGGTCTATTAATATTAATTTTGAGAATCTACTTTGAGTATTAGGGTCAATTTGTTCTTCATCATTTGCCTGTGATTCTGCTGCTGCTGCTAATGCTCTATTTGTAGGACCAACTCCAATCCCATTTGGATTTACTCCTAATTCTGGTGATTTCATTGACAATAATTTTAATTTTTCATCAACTAGTTCTTCAACTTGATCATTTAAAGTATCTATTTGTTTTAATAGTTCTTCTTGGTTAATAATTTTCTTTCTCCATTTCATATGCCTCTTTAGAAAAAATACTATTATTCCAATAATACTTCCAACTACTATTATCATACAAATGATAGCAAGTCCAGTTAAAAACCATTCTGAAACTTTAAAATCATTTGCATAATTTTGAATTATATAATAATATTCTGGAATGTTGAATATATTAAGTATTCCTTTCCATAACCCTCCAAATATCTCTCCAAATCCTGAAAAGAATTGGTGTAAAAATTCAAATAAAAATCTTCCATATGTTTCCATATATTTCTCTCCCTGTTTCTTATTATTCACATACTACATTTTTTAATATTGTTTTATTACTTTTTATCTCTTTATATAAATGCATGTTCTCTGGTGCAATAACTAATTTGAACATTTTTAGTTTTTCAACATCTTCTATGTTTTTTATTGTATCATCTAATGTAATTGTAAAGTTATATCCCTTTTTAGTATATTCTAATACACTTTTTTTGTTTTTAATATAGTCTTCATACGATATGTTTAAACTAATTTTATCTTGCAATGCTTCATTTCCTAGAAGTGATAAAATTCCTTCTGATTTCTGTTTTTTCTTGAAAAGTGATGTTGTGAATTCTGCAATATAACTGTCTTTGAAGTTTCCATTTATTATATCTCTAATTGCAATTGTACTTAATAAAATATATTCAATTTGTAATTTATCTTCTGCTACAATTCCTTCTGTATATACTTTTTCAATTGCTGAATCGCTATATTGCATTGGCATCTTCACATCATATGTCATATTCACAAAATATGTATCTTCATCAAATTTTGTACTTTCAAATTCTAACATAAATTCATCTGTGCTAAACTTATCTAAAAATATATCTTTTTCTAACATATCATCTTTTATTTCTTTGTATAGTTTGTCTTCTATCTCTTGTGCCATTTTTATATCTAACGTTGAATCCACAATTTCTGCTATTTTTTCTATTATTTCCTTTAAACTATCAATTGTCTTGAAATTTTCTATATTTCTTACATTATCAAAAAATAAGATATATCCAAACACTTCATTAATACAATGAATCAAATTTAGTTTGTTTTGTTTTTCGTCTAATGTTTGAGCTTCTTCTTCACATCTTTTCATCAAAGTGTCTTCTTTGAAATTTAATTCTTCCAATATTCGTAAGTAAAAAGCCCTGGCTGGCTTTTCCGTATTTTGCACATTATAATATCTTGCATTAATATATGTTTTTAGGTATTCACTTACAAACTCTTCATTATAATAAGAACTAAATATTACTTTCATATATTTTTTGATTTTTTTCTCTGTAAATTTCAGATATGTATCCATTAAGTTGTTCATTTTTTCCTCCTTGCACATTTGAGATCGCTTTTTTTCGGTGCAATTTGCACGGATTATCTCGCTTTTTTTCGGTGCATGTTTCTAATCTATAATTTGTTTAGCACTTAAATCTAATTTTATGTATTCAATCAAATCAGAATATTCTGCATTTGTATCATTTTCCTTAGGAAATCTAACCTTTATTACATATTTATCAGTAGAGTCAACTCCTTGATTCATCTGTGATTCTGCTATTGATATTTTTTTGTAATAGGTTCCATCATCATCTGTAATTATTTCTTGTTTAGCTGCTTCAGAATCAAGGATTTCTCCATTTTTTTCTATTTGATATTCTAGTGGAAGATTTGTTGTCATTGTTAATGTAAGTCCATATTCTAAGTCTGTTTCAGCTCTTTTTTTGATTGTTCCATCATCTTCTTTTTGAAAATTTGATACTGAAAATGAGTATTCATATGTATTGTTCGAAGGATAAATGTCCTTTATTAGTAGTTTACCTGTTTTGAAATCATCATGTAACATCCAAAATGCCACATCTACATCTTTATCTGATGTTGCAGTTGTTTCATATCTTGCAAGTGTATTTCTTATTAAAATTATAGCAACTATTATTATTGATATTAATAATAGTACTAAAAGGCTTTTTTTTAACTTCTTTTTATCAATCATTTTCCTCACCTTTTTTCTCTTTATATGAAATTAAAGCAACAAACAATATAACTGTTATAATTACTGGAATTATTACATGTGCATCTGTAAATACTTTTTTCCAAATTTCAACATTGTTTACAATAAATACAACTTTACCAACAACCTGTTCCTTTTGAATAGGTACGTCATCAGTATTGTTGTAATCACCTTTCGCAATTATAGTATTTTCATTTATCTTGGATATTCTATGTGTAATTAGTACATTGTCTTTTTTGTATGTTATAATATCATTTTCCTTTATTTCATCACCTATTTTGATTATTACAATATCACCTTTTTCAATTGTTGGTGACATACTTCCAGTTTCAGCACTAAGTACTGAATATCCAAAAATATTTATGTATTGCTTTTTTTGAATATTAACTTGACAAAATCCTAATATTGCAAGGATGGCAATGATTGCTAATACTACTATTATTAAATCAACTATTATTTTTTCTATTGTTTTAATTACCCTGTTCATTGCCTATCACTTCTCCTGTATATTGTTTTAAATTTATCTTTAATGGTACAGATATTTTTGCATTTTCTGTTTGACCAATTTCTGAATCTACTGCATTATTATTTTCATCATTTATCCATTCAAAATATAGTTTTACATGGTTCAAATATTTATCATTTATTTTTGATATAGGTATTACTGCTTTATGTGTATTTGAAGCAAGATTTGTACTTATATCAGTATTTTCTATCTTCTCTTCATTGCCCGATTTTTGAAACCAGTTTTCTACTTTAACTAGTTTCATTTTTGTTGTTAATTGCTCAAATTGCATATCAAGTTGATATATTACTGATACATCTGTGTTTGTTGGATCTATTATTATTTCGAAACAAGCTTGTGTTCCAGGAGCCATCTTTTGACTCTTAACACGAGCAGAATCTAAATATATAAGATTATCTTCTGTCATGTTAAAAGTCAAGTTTTGGTCACCTGATGATATGTCTGCTCCATTTACTTTTATTGACCATACTCCCAATAAATTTGAATAATCCCCTTGATTTTCTTGTTTATATAAAGCATACATGTTAGCTATTTGTAATAAAGATATAATTAACATTATTAATAATAAAATTGTTAATAATTTTTTCATTTATTTTCCTCTTTTGTTGTTTTTTTCTTTGTAGTTGTTTTATGCTCTGCCGTTTTTTTGGATTCTGCAGATGTTTTATGTGTAGTCGTTCTTGGTGTTGCTGTTTTTTTATGAACTGGTTTAATTTCAGTTTTTTTAGTTTTTTCTGTAACATCTTCATCATCTATTTTTTCTGATTTAACTTCAACTGCTTTTGTTTTCTTTTTTTGTTCTCCAAGGAATTTTATTTCCATTGCCAATTCAAATACTTCTTGTAAGAATAATAGTAATGATACAACTACTACACAGAATAAGTATCCCCATTTAGATTCTAATAGGTTTAATACATATCCCCATCCCTGAATAACAACTGTGTCACTAACTTTTCCTATAAAATATTCATTAGCGTAACTTTCGTCTTCATCAAAGATGTATGTTATGTGTCTGCCTTGTTGTGTTTTAGCTTTTAATGTAGTATCAATAACTTCATATTCTTGGCTATTGATTACTTTATACATAAAAAGTTCATCTCCAATTTGTACATTTTTGTCACTTGTACTTTTTATTAATAGTATAGAACCTTGTTTAAATTTTGGTTCTAAAGAATCATCTTTAACTATATACACTGTATATCCACCCAATTGACTATTATTGTAGTCATTGTATGATAATAACAATACTGTTACTGTTATTGCTATTATTGCATATATTACAAATAATATAGTTCCTAATGCTTTTTTCATATCATTTCTCCCTTTCGTTTGTCATATGCTTTATATTATTGTTTTCCATCTTGTTGTGAATCTTGTGATTCGCTTATAGCATCTAATTTTACTCTTTTTGTAGCTCTCATATCTCCTCTATAAATTACACTTATTTCACATTCTTCTCCAACATCCAAATCAGTATTTGTACCAGTTCTTAATTGGCCTAATACATTGTCATCACCATCTATCAAAATTGCATTAAATTCTTCATCTGGGACTTTTGCAGATGTATTGTTTATTACCCTCATTGTTATCATTGTTTGGTCATTATCTGCTAGATATTCCATAGAAATGTTTTGAGCTTCTAGCCCTGCCTCAGTAGTTGTTTCTGGTAATTCTGTCACTTGTTCTTGTGCCACTTCATCTGATGGCTTATTATTTTTCTTATTTTTAGTTACATTTACTATTATGATAATTGCAATTATTAGAACTACAACTGCTACCATAAAAGTAATCAACATCTTTTTACCTTTTCTTACCTTTTTCATATTTTTCCTCCTTTTTCTCTAATATATTTTATACCATAACTTTTTTCAAAAGTCTATATATTTTTTCAATAAATTTTTGGTATATTTGTCATTTATTGCTGGTTGTTAGTTACCCTGATAACACATGCTGTATCACCAGAAGGATATGTATAGTTTTTAGACATATTAACCTTATAAAATTTAATATTATGTGTTGATTCTTTGTCAATATTAAATGTGAATTTTTTTACAAATCCTTTAGAATCTGTAACTTCACTACCTTCAATTTTATTCACATATGCTTCGTCAGCTAAATCAACTCTAACAACATTTGGATCAAATTCGAGAGTTACAGGCATACCTGTTTCTTTAGCATTAACCAATTTTAAAATTGCATAATTTCTGTTAGTAACATCATCAATTGAATAACTATTAAGTACTACTTGTTTAACTCTTAAGCTAACTTCACAAGAAATTTCTTTTTTATATGGTTCAGTAGTATTTGCCTTAATTTTAATGGTAATAACATCATTTTCAGCAATCTGTGTTTTTGGAGTTACTACAATCATCAATCTACTAACATTGTCAGGCTTTCCATCTTTTTTTGCATATATAATTCCTGTCGTATTAGTAGGACCATCTGCACTATTAATACCGTAAAGTTACCTTATCAGTATCAGGAGTCTCACAAGATACAGAATAATTCAGATCATAATCCAATCTTAGTAATGTATTAGCATAACTATATAAATCAAAATTCAATTCATATGCGTCAACTCCACCCCAGTTGTCATATTGATATGTTGCATTATCTAAAGTAAGTAAATCACTCGTAAAGTAAAAGGCCTTTGAAGTAAAATATGCCTCTCTAACTCCATTGTACACATATCTTCCGAAAACAGCACATGATATTGCTAAAACTATAAGAAATATCACTATACCTATTTTTATCTTATTAAATTTTTTAACTTTCTTTTGTCTTTTCATACTACCCTTTCCAGACTCTTTTGCACACGTGAGATCGCTTTTTTTCCGTGCACTTTGCACAAGTGAGATCGCTTTTTTTCCGTGCAATGCACCGAAAAAAAGCGAAATGAAATGTGCAGTAGTCTATTCTACTATAAATGATTTTCTAATTTCTTGTATTAGAGTATTATTGTAGTACGCTTTGAATACTAATTTATATTCTCCTGTACCAATGCCTTCTTTTATTAGCTTTTTAAATTCTACATTTTCAACATACTCATTATCAGTAGATGTTGGATGTTCCTTTTTCTCCATAACTATGTATTCTTTGCTACCACTTGCTGTTACCAAGTTTTGACCTGTACATTGTTCTGGTGTTTTTAATTCAGTACCATCTAAGCTCTTTAAGTAATCTTTTAAATCTACTTTTGTATAACTTATTCCATTATATGTCTTTGTTCCATCTTCAGCTGTTGTATAAGTATCATTACGTTTATATAACTCAACTCTGATATTAGTATCATTTGTTGGTGAGCCAACTTTAACTGTTAAGTCAAGTCCATCTCCTCCATCAAGGTTTAAACCAGTTTCTTTATTAACAATTCTGCTTCCATCAGCGGTCTCTATACCTGCAAGTCCTAATAATTTGTTAATAAATGTTATATAAATTTCTTGAGACGCTACTTCTTCTCCTCCATAGTGAATTCCGTCATCTGATGCAAAGAAATATATTTTAGCTATATATTGACCAGCAGATACACTGCTTTGTGTCATTGCTAATTCATAAGAATTGCTTAATTTTGCTAGATTGTCTGAAAGTGGAACTCTGATTACTCCGTCCGCACCTGCTGGATAAACTGTTGAATCAGTTTTATCTGTAAGTTTGAAGTTTTGTAATTCTGGTGCTTTTATTCTTTCACCATGTTCATCTACTATTTCAATTGCCATACCTAATTTTTTGTCATAATATTTTGTATCCATAATAGTCTTGCCATCAGCTACTTTTTGTTCTAGTAATGAAGCATCAAATTTGAATGGTATTGACAAGTTCTCAAATACTGTGTATGAAGTCGTGCCATTGTCTGTAACAACTGTTTCAGTTAAGTTTGCCTTATCTGTATACATATTGTATTTCAAATTCTTTTGTCCATTACCGTATTTCTTTGAGCCTGATGAACTTCTTAATTCTAAATATGTCTCTTGTGCTATTTTATTTGCATTAATGTTAGAATCAATAAAGTTAAATGAAACTTCATATTTTTCTAATGCATATCCGCCATTTGAACCAGAATGATAATATTGGCTATTATTATTTGCATATTTAGCTGTTTTACTTGTTGTTCCTCCCATATCTATGAATTTAGATAATTTGTACAAATATCTTGTGCTTCCAGAAGAATTATCTGTTGCATCATAATCAGTATCACTTGCAACTTGATAATAGTAAACTTTATTTACATTATCACCTTGACCATAATCCCTTAAAGTAACTTTTGTTCCTTTAGGTAATGGTGTTGAAGTAGATAATACTCTGTAATCATCTGTTGCATAGATATCAGATTGTGCTCCAAGACCAACTTCGTATAATACATAACTTATATCTACTGAACTATCTGTTGTGTAGTTTAATTCCGTATCGATACTATTTGTAAATCTTGGTACATAGTTTTTACTTTCTTCCTCATATAGAGATTGAATGTTAACTGCTATAACAACTTTAAATGTATTTCCAACACTTGGATCATCTGCTGACCTAGATTTTCCTGTAAATACAATATTTACAAATCCTAAATCTTTAGTTTCTGAAACATTTACTGAGTTAAATAACTTGAATGTTATTGTTCCAGGATTTCCAGAATTGTCCATCCTATAGATATTTGTTCCACCAAATGAACCGTCTGAATCTGTATAAAGTTCTGTTATACCGCCTTTAGTCCATCCAGAATGTGTTGTTTCCATTGTCATACCAAATGTGTTGTTAGAATTTTCGCTATATGTTGGTACAGTATATCTATCAATTAAATTGATATCTGTATTTAATGCATTTGAACTTACTCTATTTAATGTTAATGATGTACCACTATATGTTGGACTATTAATAACCTTGCTTAAGTCTAATTGTAAGTCTGCCATTGAATATGTTGAATATGTTGAAGCTATTAATGAAGTTGCATAATTTACAACATCTGCTCCTATAATCCAATCATAATATGTGCCATAATCTGTAACATCTATAACTTGTGGTTTTGCTATTCCTGTATCATCTGCGATATTTGAATAGAATCCATCAACTGTGATGTTATGTTTAGGTTTATGTCTACCTTCAACATAAGTTCCATTTGCAAACATCTTTGTTGAAACTGTTCCATTATAATCTGGTGCATATATGTCATATTCTTTTGCACCTGTTGTTCTGCTTGTTCTGTACATTCCAAAGAATGCCATACCTTTTACATCACCCCAGATATCTTCATTTGACCTATCTTCTAAGTTTCCTTCTTGTTTTGCAAAGATTAAGTTTACACCTTCAAGTGTATACAATCTGTTATCAACATTTCTTGTAACTGTTCCATTTTCAATACTTACAGTTTCTTTTATAGTTGTACCATATTCGTTTGTTACCAAACTTTCGAATCCTCCAACCATGTTAAATGCTCTTTGTGTATATAATGTTGAATTATCAAGTAAAGTCAATCCATTTGTAACTCTATTTAAAGTATAACTTGCTCGTTTATAGTAATTATTTGCATCTTGAGCTCCTGTCAATTCTAAGTATGAGTTCTGTACTGAAACTTTTCCTGTTCTTTGTATAGAAATCATCTTATGAGCATTTGCTGAAGTTCCAAGGTCTTTAATCTTAACTGTTGATTTGTCTGCTCCTTTTTTGTCTGTTGTTTCATATGTTGAGCCTTTTCCAGCACCGAAAATATTGTTTGCAAATGTTATTGGTGAAGCTGTGCTACCATCAATAGTCACATGTGTTGCACCATAAACACTTACTGTATCAAAATTATCGTTTGCTGTACTTCCCGCACCATATATATTTCCTTTAATATTGATGTTTCCAGCTACTAGTGTATCATCTGTAACAGTATCTTTACCAACATTAATATTTGTTGTTCCATAAACAGTTGAATCTTCTGAACCACCATTTATGTCATTTTCGATTGTTCCTCCTGTAATATTAATTGTTGTTGAACCTGTATTTCCAGATTTACCAATTGCTGATTTATATCCACCACCATAAAGTTTACCAGTTATTGTTGAAGCTCCTGTTATATTTATAGTTGCATTTTTTGTTGTACCTTTCTCTTTATTTCCGCCATAGATGTTATTTGCTGTTTTTCCAGCAATATTAACAGTTGCATTATCAGTGTCTCCACCATTGCCTGTTCCACCTTGGTTTCCACCATAGATATTAGTTACTGTTGCACCATTTTGTGTTACTTTAGCATTTGTTACACCTACATCATAACCTCCACCAAATACATCAGTTACTTTACCAGTATTTAATACAACATTTGTATTTGTTGTTATACCAGCATTCTTAGAACCACCATGTATTTCATCAATTGTAATACCATCTAATGTTACATTTGCAGTTTCGACTGCGGCTGAATTACCACCACCGTAAACATTTAAAAGTTTACCTGATTTTAATTCAACATTTGATGTTTCAACAGTTCCATTTGTATTAGAACCACCAAATAAGCTTGTTACATTTGCAGTACCTTCTAATGTTACATTTGCAGTTGTAGTTGTACCACCATAACCACCACCGTAGACATCTGTTACTGTTCCTGATTGTAAGAATATATTTGCTGTTGTTACAATTCCATCAGTCTTAGAACCACCATATATTGTATTAGCTGTAATACCTTTTAAGTAGATATTAACTTCATTTGTTATTCCTGCCTCATCTGAACCACCATATATTGTAGCCAATTTTGCACTCTTAACTAATTGAATTTCTATTGTACCTACTCTTTCATATTTACCACTACCATATACAGTACCCTTAATTGTTGGAGTTGTATTTACATCTTTGCTTCCAATTACTATATTTACATTTTGACTTACAGTGTCATTATTTTGTTGACCACTTGTTGTTAAGATATTTCCACCATATACATTTTGTACTGTTCCTCCTAAGATATTAATATTTGATTGAGTTCTTACTTGGTTTTGATATGCTCCGCCATAAATATTTCCTGTTACTTGACCATTGTTTATATTTATATTAGCTGAATCTGAAACTCCACCGTTTTGACCTCCACCATATATATCACCTTTAATTGTTCCAGTATTTAATGTTATGTTTGTATTTCCATTTATTGCTCCTGTATTGACATTTATTGATGTTCCATTTATTACACCCTTGCTTCCTCCATAAATGTTTCCATTTACTGTGATTCCGCTATTTACAATAATATTAGTATTACCTGAAACTTGTCCTTGAGCTTCTGTATCAGTATTTGAACCTCCGAAAACATTTCCTGTTATAGCAATACGTCCAGAAAGTGTAATTGTTGAACTTCCAATTGAAAAGTTTTTATTACCATTTCCAAATATATCACCTGTAATTTGTCCACCGTAGAAATTTAGCTCATTTGCGATTGGTTCACTTCCTGTTGGGTCTTTTTTAACTTTAGCTCTTGAACCTCCATAAACATTTCCTGTAACCTCTCCACCATACATATAGAATCCATTTATTCCATCATTAAATCCATCTATTGTTCTTAAGTATATACTTGCATTTTCAGAAGATTTATTAAATTTGTTTTCTCCTGTGAATTTAGCACTATAAATTTTTGTAATAGAATATTTCATACTATATGCTGTTGTTGTACTTTGTGAACCATTAGTATTATATGGATAGCATCCATCTTCACTTTCACCCATTGCTAAGTAACCTGTAATTGTTAATTTTTCATTTCTTGAAACAGCTGATTCTTTCATAGTTCCAATCATAACTTGATGTGAAACATATTTGCTCTTTGTAGTTTGTGTCTCTAAACTGCTTCCTGCAATGATATTATTGTATTTACCAGCTTCTACTATAACAGTGTGAATTCCTATTGTTCCTAGTTTTGCCTCTGTTTTGTAATTTCCACCAACTACGGCACCAAAAGTATATTTACCATCTGGTGTTGAAATACCTCTACCAAGAGTTACATCACCATAATTTGTAATTAATACATTTGAATAATCGCCTTTAGATAAGTAGTCACTACCATCACTAACCTTTGTAGAAGATGAATATAGTTTAATATTATCAAATGCTACATCTCCCTCAATGTTCATGTTAGAAGAAACTTTTAATTCAGCACCTTTTGTTCTGTAATCTACTCCTGCATATAAACTTGTAATTGTTGCATTTCCTGTTAATTTATCACTACTATTCCATTCAACTGCATCCATAATTACAATTATATTTTCAGAAGATTTTCCAGAAGAATTTAATTTGCCATATGCTGTTTGTAAATCTTTAACTGGTTTTTCTGGTGATAAACCATCATTTGAATTATTACCAGATTTTGATACAAAGATTACAGTTGCTTTTTGCCAAATTGCATTTAAGTGTGTTACTGTATTTGGAATATCATCATATAAGCTATAAATCTTAGCATCATCTGCTGAGAATCCTTTATTATTTGCTACTGCCCAACCTTTAAAGCTATATCCGAATGGTTCTGCAAATTGTGCATTTTTACCATCATCGTAAATTTCGCCAATTGAACTTGCTCTATATGTTGTAGATTCTGCATTTGTGCCACTTTCATTTACACTCATTAACTCATGTACATAAGATTGATGAGTTTCTTTGAAATCTGGACTTGCATGATATGTTATCATTGTATAATTATCTGTATTACTACTTATTGCAGATTTAGAGAAGCTTATTGTTGTTGTATTACTCTTATTATCAAATTCATCAACTAAAGTTTCTTTTTCTATTACTAATGAATAATTTCCAATTTCTTTTAATCCAGTAATATCAATTTTATATGATTTTGAAATTTCGTTAGCATCTTCTCCGAGAGATGTAACCTTTGCTGTTGCTCCGGCTACATCTTTTCCATCTTTGAAGATTTTTACATTAGCATCAGTCAAGTTACTTTGGTCTAAAACTAAAAATGTATCTTGACCTTTAACATTAAAGCTAATTGTTCCATCATTTTCGAATTTTGAAGTATCTGTACTCATATATTTCCATACTGGTTTTTTATTGTCTAAGTCTACAATTATGTCTGTTGCCTCATTTGTAAGACCTCCTGTATCTGCAATTTTTCCAGCAGGTATACTAATCTTTAATTTCTTAAATTCTTCTTCAAATTCACTTATTTTTATAACAAAATTATAACCATATTTCGTTTTTACAGGTGTTATTGATATTGGTAAATCAGTCCTTTGAACATATTCGCCATTTCTATTCAATTCATATATTGTAATATCTTCTGCTGTCAATTTTGTATTGAAATCGTAGAATCTATCAGTGCCTGCAATAGTTACTGTAGCATATCTTTGTGCATAGCTTATATCTTTGTCTACATAGAATAATTTTGGTTTGATAAAGTCAACTTTAATAAAGTTATTGGCATCATCGCCATTGTCATTATCGACTATTATTTTTGTTTCAATGTTCTCGTTTCCAGATGTATCTTTTACTTTTCCAGCAGCTATTACAAATTCTATCTTACCACTATGTCTTCTAAAGATTTCATTCTCTAAGTTCTTATCTAATTCGAAGTTTGATAATGTTAATGTATATCTTACTCCATTTCCTGAACCATCTGTGATATCTGCTTTTGTAAGATTCTTAGTTATGTAATCAGTTACATCCATATCATCAACAAGTATTTGTTTTATATCATCTGCTGTTAATATATTGCTTTCTAAGAAGTTTGTATCAACTGCATCAAATGTTATACTTACTTGTTTATTTGTTGAATCAATTAGTGGATTTACTCCTTCTTTATATTTATACTTAATTGTTGGTTTTATAAAGTCTACTACGCTATTTCTGAATGCTGTATATTTTGGAGAGTTTTCATTGTCTCCGATATCTTTTTCAACCCAATTTTTATTTCCTACTGAAATTTCTGTTTGTTTGTTTCCATTTCCAGATGTATCCCTAATTGAATTTTCTGCAATCCTGATTTTTACTGCTCCATCATATGTTCCGAAATTTCCTAATGTTAAATTATATCCTGTATCAGCTCCATCAAGTTCAGCAGTATTTGTTATTTTTGTTAATTTCTTTGTAATTGTTGTTATTGGAACATTTGGATTTTTGCTATTTGCTACAAATACATCAATGTTATTTTCTGTTAATGTATCTTTTAAGTAGTAAATATCACGTCCTAGTATTTTGACTGTTACTGTTCCTGTTTCGCCATCTCTATCTCTTGTTATACTACTTGTTGAGTATTCCCAAACAGGTCTTGTAAAGTCTACTATACTGTTCCTAAATGCTGTGTATTCACCTTTTGTATCTCCCGCTTCTGTCCATGTTGCATTTCCTACTAATAATTCAGTTTCTCTATTTGTATTTCCAGATTTATCTATTATTACTCCTTCTGGTATTATAATACTTGTTACACCTTCATTTTCACCAAAGTTTCCTAAAGTGATTTGATATGTAATTTCTGTTTGTTGTTGACTTATTTGAGAAACTTGTTTTGTTATTGTGTCTGGGTATACTGTTTCTCCACTTGGTTTTACAACTTTAACCCTAATCTTAGCAACATTTGCTGCATCTTGTAATGTTCCTTTTGATAAATATTTATCTGTTGCTTTTATTCTTACTGATACGGTTCCAGTTTCATTTGTAATATATCTATTTATTCCATTGCTTGAATTCAACTTACTTAAGTTGTCTGCCGTTTTTTCAATTAATGGATCAATTACATCGACTATTACTGGATTTCTTTCATCATCACCATCATCATAATCTAATGTAAGTGTTGTTGCACCATTTTTGTTTCCAGATGTATCATCAACTTTGTCTGCTGCAAATACAAATGTTACAGCACCACTGTAATCTTTATATTTTTCTGATTCGTTATATATTAATTCAAAGTTTGATATCACAAATGTGTATTCTTTTCCTGTTCCATCTTGAAGGTCTTTTGAAGTTACTGTTGTGTGTAACTGGTCTGTTAAGTCTGTTCCTGCAACTTTTATTCTGATGTTGTTTGCATTTAATGTTCCATCTTTATTCATTATTGAGTCTTCTCTTATATGTTTATCTGTTACATCAAATTTAACTGTTAATGTTTTAGCTTTATAGTCAATTTCAGGGTTTGCACTTCCTGTAACTTTTGAATATTTATAGCTAATTAATGGTTTGATAAAGTCTACTATACTGTCTCTAAATGCTGGATATTTTTGATTTGTTGAACTGTCTCCTTTTTCTACCCATTCTTTATTTCCTACAAGAATTGTAGTTTCTAAGTTAACATTTCCTGAATTATCTACTATTGTTCCTGCATCTATTACTATTTTTGTAACACCATTTATTTTGCCGAAATTTCCTAAAGTTAATTTATATCCTATAAGTTTTACATTATCTACATCTGCAAGTCCTTGTTTTGTTGCTAGTTGTTTTAATGTTGCTGTATCTGTAATTGGTACTAAGTCTTTTGTAATTGATGATTCTAATTTATCATCTACATATACTTTAATTTTATCCTTTGTTAGTGAATTAGATTTGTAGTATTTATCACTACCGATTATTGTTAATTCAACTGTATCTGCTGTTTTTCCATCTCTTATTCTGTTTATGCTACTTGTTCCATATGTCCATACTGGGTTTACAACATCGACTATATCTGGGTCTTTATGATCTTCGTGGTTTTCAGGGTCATCTATACCTATTGTAATTGTTTTTGCCAAACTCAAGTTACCACTCTTGTCCACGATTCCTTTTTTTATTGTTCCATCTGTATTTAATTCACCAGCAGGGAAGGTTATTGTCATAGGACCACTATAACCTTCACCATTTTTGGTTTCTAGTCCATTTACTATAAGTTCATATCTTTCACCGATTTTTACTTGTTTTCCATTTACTGTTGTGTAAATATCTCCATTTGCTCTATATATTATATTTCCTTCTGTAACATCTGCTGCAATTTGCTTTTTCTTAAATGTTCTTGTTACTTTAGTCCAATCAGGTTCTTTTCCATCAACTTTTATTGTCATTGTTGTTAAATCTATTTTTGAACTTTGGAAATATTTATCTGTTATATCAAATACTACTGTTACATTTTTCTTTCCTTGGTCTATTATAGTATTTGCCGCTTCATATGTAAATTCTGGTCTTATATAGTCTGTAAACATTGTTGTTGTGCTTGTTTTATTGTTTGTACTTTCTGTTCCAGTTCCTTTTAATATAATATCTTCCATTGTTCCAGATGTGTCTATTGCTTGTAAGTTTTGGTTTTGATATGTTGTATCTTTTAATGTCTTTTTAGAAATTTTTAATGAAATGTTACCACTCCATTCTTTGTAGTTCTTTCCTTTTTGTCTTAATGTTTCTTCAAAGTTTGATAGTGTTAGTACTTGTACTACGTCTTTTGCCCCTGTTGTTTCATTTGTTGCTTCTGTTGCAGTTGCAACTTGTTTTGTTATACTTGTTGCTTCTTCTCCATCTATGTATACTTTTATTTGGTCATTTATTTTTTCATTACTTAATGAACTTTCTACATTGCTTGTAAAGTCTTTTCCTGCATCAGGATTTGTCATTCCTCTTAGTGTTATGTTTATCTTGCTATTTGCTAAGTCATTGTTATCTATCGCTATTTGTGATGCTTGCTTTATCCATTCTGTTCTGTATTTTGGATTTATTGTTCCTCTTGTATAATTTATTATTGAATTCGTATCAGTCGTATCTGCATCTGTGTTTAGCTTGAAGTTGTTTTTGTCTAGGTAGATTGATTCTGGGGCGTGGATTACACAGCCTGATTTTCCTGTATAATTAAATATTTCATCATTTGCTTTAACAGTCTTTTTATCATCTATATCATCTTTAACATCCCCACTTGGGATTCTTGTAAATGCTGGGCCTAAATCTAATTCAGCCATTTTTGTTGCACCAGTTTGGAAAAACATTCTATACATATTAATTGCATTATTTGTATAAAATTTATCTCCTAAATCTAGTTTAGTCATTTCTTCATATCCAGTTTCATTAAACATGCTTCTCATATTCTTTACACTAGTTGTGTTAAAATTATCTCCTAATTTTAATTGTGTCATAGCTTTATGGCCAGTTCTATAAAACATACTATACATATCAGTTACACTACTTGTATCAAACTTACTTCCTAAATCCAAAGACTTCATTACTGTAAATCCTGTATTATCGAACATTTCTCTCATCGTTGTTACATTGCTTGTGTCAAAATTGCTACCCAAGTTCAAGCTTGTTAATGCATCATTACCACATTGACAAAACATCCTAGACATATCTGTTACTTTGCTTGTATTAAATTTATCTCCCAAATTTATTGTGGTCATTGCCACAAAACCTGTTTTTTCAAACATACTATTCATATCAGTTACATTGCTTGTATCAAATTTATCTCCTAAATTTAACTGTTCCATTGTATGATATCCTGTACCAATAAACATTTCATGCATATCTGTAACTTTGCTTGTATTAAATTTACTTCCTAAGTTAAATGTAAGCATTTTGCTATTTCCTGTAAATCTAAACATAGCCGTCATATTTGTTACATTACTTGTGTCAAAATTATCTCCTAAGTCTAGTTTGGTCATAGCATTATATCCAGTTTGTCTAAACATATAACTCATATTAGTTACACTTCCAACATTAAGTAATCCGATACTTGAAATTGTTTCAGTTGCAGTAAATTTGTCTTCTTCTGAATATCCTATATATGCAAATAAAAGGCTTGAATCATAATTTCCAAATATCTCATCATCACTACCAATATAAACTTTTAAAGTTCCTTTTGCATTAGTTGTATACCAAGCTAGTATTGATTTATCCTGTTGTGCTGAAACATCCCATGCAGTTGTATCAACATAAGCTTTAGCCGACTTGTCATAAACTGATGATGGTATATTATCCATAAATGTTACATTTTCAATGTTCTGTCTTTCTATCTTGCTAACATTAGTATTTTTACTATTTTTGCTTCCTAAAAATCCACTATTTGACGCCACTTCTGAACTTGTGTTTACCAATGTATTATATAGTAATAAATCTGTTGCTTTGTTTGTGTTGTTTGATGTATCTGTAATTGCATTTGGTTGAATTTGAATTTTTATCTGTTTAGCATTTTTAGTAAGTCCTGAACCACTAATTGTAATCGTATATTGGTCACCTATTCTTGTCGTCTTATCTGAACCATATGCTGGTGAACTTGTTCCAACAGTTTTAGTAATACCTGTTGTAACTTCTTTTCCATCTACAAAAACTTTTATTAAGTCTGCATTTAAACTGCTTGCTTTAAAATATTTATCAGTACCTTTAACAGTTATTGTTGCAGTTTGTTCTGCCGCACTTGCTGCTGAACTTACTTTTTCCCAGATTGGGTCTACTACATCGACTACTTTTCCATCAGTACCTAATTTTTCTCCTGCAATATTAATTCCAGAAGTAATTGTAAATGCATTATTCTTATTTCCTGATATATCTGCAAATTTATCTTTGGCAACTGCTACTGTAATTACACCACTGTAATCCATCGTGTCTTTTCCTTGTAATTTTTCCAATTGCTCTAAATGTGATAATTTCAATGTATATCGTTTACCTATAACTTTTGTTACAGCTTTTACTACTCCATTTTCAGTGATACTTATAGAATTGCTCCTATCTGTAACTGAAAGTTCTTTAACTACTCCATGAATACCTGTTGAATCCCAGTTTGGTGTTTCTCCATCAATTTTTATGTCTAAGTCATCTATTGAAAGTGTTCCTGAACTATAGAATTTATCAGTCACATCAAACACCATTGTAAATGTCTTACCATCATAATTGATATCTGATTCAGAATATTGGTATGTTGCATTTGGCTTTACAAAATCCACAAAATCTTTTTTAGCATCACTATCATCTGCTTTAATTTCAGTTGCTTCATTTTTATTAGGTGTTGGACTATTTGTGTCTTTAACTGCTCCTTCTGCAATTTTTATTTTAACATTACCGCTCCAATCTGAATATTCTCTATTGTAATTTATTGCTGTTCTTTTTTGTTCAAAATTTGAAAGCACTAATTTGTATTGATGTCCAATTACTTTTGTTGTTTTATTAACAGTTCCTGTTAAATCTGATATTTTTGTCAATGTTCTAGTTATTTGTGAACTTGGTACTAGCTCACCATCTACATATACTGATATTTCATCTGTTGTTACTTTGTCTCTTACATCTAAGTATTTGTCTATTACATTAAATATTATCGTTTCTGTTTTTGCTGTTGAATCTTTTGCAAAAGATACTTTTTCGATTTTCGGTTTTATAAAGTCTACATGTCCTAGTGTAAATTCTTGCTTTTGACTCTTGTTAGTATATTGGTCAGTGATCGTTCCAGCTGCTACTTGAATTTTAGTTGTACCACTCCATTCAAAGAATTGTTTTCCTGTTTGTTTTGTGGCTTCTTCCCAATCTGATAATGTTAATGTATATCTAACACCATATTGTATACTTGTACCATTTCTAGTTTCTGTTAATGGTGTTGCTGCACTTAAAGATTTTTTTACATTTGCTGTTGTAGTAACTTCTTCACCATCTATTATTACCTTGATACTATTTGTTGTTAGGCTGTTGCTTGCATAATATTTATCAGTTCCAACTAAATCTAATGTTACCACTTTATTTGTGTGGTCTATATTAATATTTTCTGTTTTCCATAATGGGTCAACCACATCAACTATTTTTTGGTTATCACTTGAACCACCAGGCTCGTTTACTCCTATTGAAAATGTTGTTGCTATACTTTTATTTCCAGATTTATCTGTTGCAACTCCTGCTGGAATAGATATGCTCATTGGTCCACTATAATCTCTATATTTTCCATCTGCTGTCTGCTGTTGCAAACCTTTTATTACCAATCTGTATTTTTCTCCTATTTTTACGTCTACTCCATCTCTCTTTTCTGTTACATCACTTACTTTGGTTAATTCTTTAGTTATCTTCGCATCTGGTATTTGACTTGCTGGGTTTGTATCTGTCAAACTTACCTTTATCGCATCAGCTGCATTTTGTGCACTTAATGTTGTACTTGAAAAATATTTGTCGACTACTGAAAAATCTACTGTTAGTGTTTTATTCGTTAAATTTATGTTTCCATTTGAATATACATATGTAAATTCAGGCTTAATGTAATCTGCAAACATCGTACCTGAAGCATTTTTATCTGTTTTTGCATCCTCAATCTTAACATCTATCCAAGATGAATCTTTGCCGTCTAATTCCATCATGTTTTGATTTTTATATTGGTCTGTTAAAACATTTGCATTGTAAGTAGTTTCGCTCTCCCCTCTACCTCCAATTTTTAATGCTATGTTTCCTGACCACTCTTTATATTGTTTTCCTGCTTGTCTTGCCGTTTCTTCCAAATTCGCCAATATTATATCATATGTTACTTCATCTTTGTTTGATACAGCATTGTGAGTAACTGTTTTATTTGCAACCGTTATCTTTGGATTCGTCTTGCTCGTAACTTTTACTCCGTCAAAAAATACCGTAATATTTTCTGAACTTAATGTACTCTCAACATCACTTGCATAATCTATCTTGGCATTTGCATTTAATGTCTGATTTTCATATGCGTATCCTTTTACCTTTACTGTTAACGTCTTTTTTGTTGTGTCTATTGAACTTGATATTTTTTCCCATTTTGGCCTATATATCGGATTTATTGTTCCATGTTCTAGTCCTATTGTCGTCGCTGCTAATCTGATTTCTTCCGCTGTTGCCAAGTTCATCGTTGGTGCATATGTTTCTTTATTTATATCTATTTTCTGACAATTTATAAAAAGACCTAACGCCAATATTAGTGCTATTATCGTCATTATAATCTTTACTTTTTTTCTCTTTTTTAACATTCTTTTCCTCCGTTTTTTGACTCAAATCCTCTATCTTATATCTCTACCTATTTTATATCATAACGTCCTCTTTTTTTCAACGTTTTTCAGCATTTTTTTCAAAGAAATTTATGGCATTTTTTGCACACGCGAGATCGCTTTTTTTCGGTGCAATGCAAGCATTTTTTTCAAAGAAATTTATGGCATTTTTTGCACACGTGAGATCGCTTTTTTTCGGTGCATTTTTGCACACGTGAGATCGCTTTTTTTCGGTGCAATGCACGAAAAAAAAGCGAGATAATCGGTGCAAAAAAACGAGGCGCATAGTGCGTCTCGCTTCTTTGATTTTTGCTATTAGTTTCTTGTTCTATTAGCTATAAATGTTGTTACATTTGAGTAAATTGACTCTGGTGCATATACTACAAGTGCTGCTGTTCCTGTGTTCTTAAACATGTCTGTGTTTGTATCTGGTATTCTGTCAAATGCTGGACCTAAGTCTAGTATTGTCATCGCTGTTGCTCCTGTGTTGTTAAACATTTCGCTTGTATCTGTTGCAACTGTTGTATAGAATGTATTTCCTAAGTCTAGGCTTGTCATGGCTATAAAGCCTGCATTTTTGAACATTTTTGACATGTTTGTTACTTTGCTTGTATTGAATTTCTCTCTTAGATTTAGTTTTGTCATTTTCTTATATCCAGTTGCTTCAAACATGCTTGACATGTCTGTTACTGCACTTGTGTTAAAGTTTGCTCCCAAGTCTAAAGTTGTCATCAATTCATGTCCTGTTGATGCGAACATTCCTGACATGTTTGTTACTTTACTTGTGTTGAATTTAGCTTTTAAGTCTAATGATGCCATTTTTGCATATCCTGTTGAATTAAACATGTTTGACATATTAGTTACTTTACTTGTGTCAAAGTTTGCTCCTAAGTTCAATGTTGTCATTGCTGTATATCCTGTTCTTTCGAACATACCTGACATGTCTGTTACTTTACTTGTATTGAATTTACTTCCTAGGTCTAGACTTGTCATTACTTTGTATCCTGTTTGATAGAACATTCTATACATGCTAGTTACATTACTTGTGTCAAATTTGCTACCTAAGCTCAAAGTTGTCATTGCACTATATCCTGTTGAGCCAAACATTCCTTGCATGTTTGTAACTTTGCTTGTATCAAAGTTACTTCCTAAGTTCAATGTTGTCATTGCTTTTATTCCGCAACTTGAGAACATGTAACTCATATTGGTTACCTTACTTGTATTAAACTTAGTTCCTAAGTCAAGTTTTGTCATTGCTAAACATCCAGTCTCTCCAAACATACAATTCATATTTGTTACATTCTTAGTATCAAAGTTATCACCTAACTCTAACTTAGTCATCTTATTATATCCTGTAAATCCAAACATCCAACTCATATTTGTAACACTGCCTGTATTCAATAAACTAATATTAGTAATTGTTTCAGTTGATGTACTCTTATCAGAATGTCCTACATTTCTAAATAAGTTAGTTGAATCTATATTTCCAAAGATTTCTGTATCACTACCGATATAAACCTTATAAGTACCATTTTTAACCTCATTAGAATTATACCAAGCAATTATAGACTTATCTTGCATAGCTGAAACATCCCAAGCATTAGTATTCTTGAAAGTATTTTTTGATTTGTCCATAACACTATCTGGAATATTGTTCATGAAAGTTACATTATCAACATTTTGTCTTTGAACTTTTGTATTGCCTAAGAATGGGCTTGTAGCCTCTGTTTCTGCTGCTGCACTCCTTAGCACATTATAAATCATAATATCAGTCTGCTTGTTAACATTTCCAGATTTATCCTTAACATGTTTTTCAGGGAATCTAACCTTAATTTGGTTAACATCAGCGGCGAATCCTGAAATCTTTAATGAATACTCTATACCATATTGAACTTGAACAGTCTTTCCGTCAACAGTTCTTGGCTCTGTTAAATTCTTAACTACAGTTAAAGCGTTGTTTGCAGCAACTGTTGTATTTTTAGCTCCGTTTACCAAAATTTCAATATTACCATTTGCTAAATCACTTGATGCAAAATATTTATCTGTAACTTTGAAGTTTAGTGTTGCTGTTTTAGTTGGTGCATCAACAGTTGAACTAATTTTTTCGATTAATGGGTCAACCACATCAACTATTGTATCTGAGCCTGTTCCTGCTGGAATGCTTACACCTGATGTAATTGTTGTTGTTACATTTTGGTTACCTGCTGTATCTTGCATCTTATTAGCTGGAATTGCCACTGTAATTACACCACTATAATCTAGGTAATTATCGCCAGATTTAACTTGAAGTTGTTCTAAGTTTGATAGTGTTAATGTGTAATGTCTTCCAATAAGTTTATTTGTTCCATTTACTGGTTCTTTAATGTCTGAAACCTCAAGATTTCTAGTAACTTTTGTCCAATCTGGAACTTTTCCATCAATTTGGATTGTTAAATCTGTTACAGCAATATTGTTTATTGTTTTACAATATTTATCAACTAAATCAAATTCCATCTTGAATATCTTGTTTGTTTTGTCTATATTTGATGTTGCATATTTGTAAATTACTTCTGGTTTTATCATATCATTAAAGTCTGTAATTGTTGCAGTATCTGGATTTATCTTGTTTCCTTTCTTGTCTTTTGCAGCATCTGTTGCAATTTTAATTTCTAGAGTTCCACTTAGTTCTCTATATTTGCGGTTTGACGCTACAAATTCTGCATTAGTCTCAACAATACTTCCTATTTCTAGAGTATATTGATGTCCTACAACTCTTTCTTGACCATTTACAGTTGTTATAATTTCAACTGGGTCTCCAACAAACTTCTTAGTTATTTCACCATCAATATCAACTTGTTTTCCATCTAGCCAAACAGTTAATTCATCAATTGTTACTAGGTCTGTTGAATCATAGTTTTTGTCTGTTACATTGAATACAAATGTTTCTTTATTGTTTGTTGTATCTTTCGTTTTTTGAATATCATATACCTCTGGACCTGTTCCATCAATAGTTCCTGGTTTTAATGATTGTTTCTTGGTTTTGTTTCCATATGCATCTGTTATAGCTCCTGCTGCAATTTCTATTGTAATTTCTCCACCATTTTCCTTTTTGTATTTTGCCGTTCCTCCAACTATTGGGTTCTTTGGCGTGAATTCTTCATATTCATCTTTGTCTGGTTTTATATTTAATAATGTTAATGTATATTCGTATTCTTGATTTGCTGTTATTTCTACTGGTCCTGATAATTGCTTTTCAATTTCTGTTGAAACTACTCCATCTGCATATATTGTGATTTTGTCTGTTGTTAGTTCAAATTTACTCTTATCTTTTATCAAGAATTTGTCTTTTACTCTTAATTTGATTGCACCACTGTTTACATCAATATTGCCTAATGACCATACTGGATCTACTATGTCTACAACAGTTTTATCTGTATCTGAACCTCCTGGTTCATTTTTGCCTATTGTGATTGTTGTTGCATCACTTAAGTTTCCTGATTTATCTTTGATTGTTCCTTTTGCAAATTTCAGACTCATGTATCCACTGTATGTATATCCATCACTTAGTCCTTTTTCATTTTGTTGCTCTAGACCAGTTATTGTTAATTTATATCTTTCACCAACTGTGACATTTGATACTCCATTTACTGTGTCTGTAATTGTTCCTACTTTTTCTAGTTTCTTTGTGATAGCTTTATTTAACTCTGTTTGATCATAGTCGTCCATTCCTATTGTTATTTGACTTGCATTTAAATTTGATAATGTTGTACTTTCAAAATATTTATCTGTTACATCAAACATTACTTCAACTTTTCTACCTGTTCCATGTACTATATTTGTATCTGTTATTGAGCTGTATGTAAATTCTGGTTTGATATAATCAGTAAACATTGTGTTAGCTGTATTTTTGCTTACTTTATTAGTTTCTTTGACTGTACTTACTGTTCTTGTTCCATCTGTTGCAACTAACATATTTTTGTTTCCGTATTTTTCTGACAATGTTCCTTGAGCAATTTCTATTGTTATATTACCACTCCATTCTTTGTATTTCTTTCCGTCTAATCTTTTTGCTGCTTTTGCAAAGTTTGTTAGTGTAATTGTTTGTAATACATCTTTTGCTCCTGTTCTTGAGTTTTCTGTTGTTTGTGTTGCATTTCCTATTCCTTGTGCATTTAGCACTGTACTTGTTATATCTGTTCCATCTATTAGAACTTTTATTTTGTTTAGTGCTAATGAACTTGTTACATCACTGATATATTCATTTTCTGCTACTGATGTGTTTGTTGTTCCTCTTAGTGTTATTTTGATATTGTCATTTGCTTGGTCTAGTACTACTTTTTCTTTTTTCCATTCTGTTCTGTATTTTGGGTTGATTGTTCCTTTTGTATAGTTTACTGTTCCTGTTGTTGCACTTGCATTTAGCTTAAAACTATTCTTATTTTGGAAGATTGATTCTGGAGCATAAACTGTTAAATTGTTTTGTGTTCCATTGTTTTCAAACATCTTTTCATATGCATAATGTTTTGGTATTTCTTCGCCATCAACATCTGTCCATTCATCTGTAACATAATTATCAGGAATTACTGTAAATGCAGGTCCTAAGTCAAGACTTGTCATTTGTCTAAGATTTGCAAATAATCTATACATGTCTTTTACATTTTTAGTATAAAATTTGTCTCCTAAATCCAAGCTAGTTAGTGAATCTGCTCCACAAGACGCAAACATTGCATTCATATTTATTACATTACTTGTGTCAAAATTTTCTCCTAAATTTAAATTTTTTAAAGCAAATCTTCCTGTTGCACAAAACATTTGTCTCATATTTGTTACTTTGCTTGTATTAAATTTACTTCCTAAATCCAAATTTGTCATTTTTGAAAATCCTGTTGCACAGAACATGTTTTCCATATTTGTTACATTGCTTGTATCAAAATTATCTCCTAGATTAAGACTTGTCATTGCACAGAATCCTGTATTAAAAAACATACTTGACATATTAGTTACATTACTTGTATCAAAATTACTTCCTAAGTCTAAAGAAGTTAGTGCATAAAATCCACATCCTTGGAACATACTTGTCATATTTGTTACATTACTTGTATCAAAATTACTTCCTAAGTCTAAAGAAGTTAGTGCGTTATAGCCACATTCATAAAACATATATGACATATCCGTTACTTTACTTGTATCAAAATTACTTCCTAGATTCAAACTTGTCATCGCTGTATGTCCACAACCTAAGAACATACCTGTCATATCAGTTACTTTAGCAGTATTAAATTTGCTTCCTAAGTTTAAGCTTGTCATTGCTGTATATCCTGTCCTTTTGAACATTCTATACATAGAAGTTACATTACTTGTATCAAAATTACTTCCTAGATTCAAACTCGTCATCTTATCACGTCCTGTAGAGTTAAACATATAGTTCATATTTGTTACTCGTAAAGTATTAAAGTTTGAGCCTAAATTTAAACTTGTCATAGCTTTTTGCCCTGTTCCAGAAAACATTGCTCCCATCTCGGTTACATTACTTGTATTAAAGTTATCTCCTAAATCTAACTTTGTCATTGCCTGGTTTCCAGTCAATTCAAACATACGAAGCATATTTGTTACATTGCTTACATTTAACAAATTGATATTAGTAATAGTTTCTGTTGAAGTACAATAGTCTGATAATCCAACACTTCTAAACAAGTAACTTGAATCTGTGTTACCAAATATCTCATAATCGCTACCCACATAAACTTTAAATGTTCCATTTGGATTTTTAGTATACCATGCAAGTATAGAGCTATCACCTTGTGCTGAAACATCCCATGCTGTTGAATTTTTTCCAGCTGTACTAGATACAAATGTTACATTATCTATATCTTTTCTTGGTACAGTTGCATTTCCAAGGAATGGTGCTGTATCATCTTCTCCCTTATCATCCTGTTTCCTCAACACATTATAAATAATATACTCTGTCTGTTTATTTCCATTTTCAGAAGTATCTTTTACAGCATTTGCTGGAACTACAACTTTAATCTGATTAATATTAGAATCAAAGCCTGAAATATTTAAAGTATAATTTGTTGCAACATGAACTGTTGAAGTTGTGCCTTTTTCAGTTCTTGATTCAGTTTCTTCAGATGTTGACCATCCTGTTTTTACTGCTGAATTTTCAGTTCCATTTATAAGAACTTTTATAGTATCTTTTGTCAATGTACTATTTGCAAAATATCTATCAGATATTCTTACTGTTATTGATGCAGTTTTTGCTACTGCATTTACTGAACTACTCATTTTTTGTACATATGGTTCTACAACATCTACTTCTTTCTCTGAACCAGTTCCACCTGGAATTGTTATTCCAGAAGTAATTGTTTTTGCCAAGTTTGTGTTTCCTGTTGTGTCTTCTACTCTTCCTGCTGGTACAACTACTGTTACAACACCACTGTAGTCTAAATATTTATCCCCACTTTTTATTTGTAGTTTTTGTAAATTTGATAATGTTAATGTATATCTCTTACCCTTTCCTGCTGCACCTGGAATATCTGATACACTTAATGAGCGTCCAACTTCATTTGAGCTCCAATCTGGTGTCTTTCCACCTATTTTTATTGTTAAATCTCCAATTGCTAAACTTGAAGAAGCATAGTATTTATCTGTTATATCAAATATCATTGTAAATGTTTTGTTATTTTTGTTTATAACCGCATCTGACCATTTAGCTTTTATATCTGGTCTAACAACATCTGTAAATTGTGCTATTGTTGTTGTTGAAGAATTTAGTGTATTTCCTCTCTTATCTCTTGCTGCGTCTTTATTAATCTTAACTTGTAGGTTACCGCTATATTCTCTATATACTCTTCCTGAACTTGCAAATGCTGAATCACTCTCTGCAAAGCCTTTTAATACCAATGTATATTGATGTCCAACTACTCTTGTTGCTCCATCAATTTTTGTGCTGATTGTTTTGCTAGAAATAGACTTTGTTAGCTTGCTATCCATTTGAGTTCCATCTACCCATGTTGTTAATTCATTTGCTGCAATTAATTTAGTTGAATCATAGTTTTTATCTGTTACATTAAATATAATTGTTTCTTGATTATTAGCTAAATCTCTATTTTTCTGTACAAAATAAACTTCTGGCTCAGTTAAATCCATATTTCCTACATTTAAGTCTTGTTGTTTTGTTTTATTTCCATTTGCATCTGTTACTGCTCCTGCCGGAATTCTTATTATAATTGAACCACCATTGTCATTTCTATATTTTGCAGTACCTCCTACAATTGTTTCTAATGGCGTAAATTCTGTATATCCTCCTCCTGATGGTGCTATATTTGATAGTGTTAATGTATATTCATATTCTTGACCATCTATAATTGTTGTTGGACCTTCTAGTGTTTTTACTATTGCTGTTGATTCTACACCATTTACTATTATTTTGATACTATCTTTAACTAGGTTAAATTTGCTTGTAGACTTAGTTAAATATTTGTCTTTTACTCTTAGTTTTACAACTCCTGTATCTGCGTTTGTACTTACAACTGACAATACTGGGTCTACTACGTCTACTGGCTTTCCTGTACCTGTTCCTCCTGGTTCATTTTTGCCTATTGTTATTGTAGTTGCTGGACTCTTGTGGCCTGATGTATCTGTGATTGTTCCTTCTGGGAATCCTAATGTTAAGATTCCACTATAAGTATAACCATCACTTAATCCTCCTTGTCCTTTTTGTTCCAAGTTTCCAATTACTAATTTATATGTCTGGACTGTTACTCTATTTTGCCCGCTTATTTCTTCTGTTGTTTCACCTTCTAATGTTAATTTTTTACTAATTGCATTGTTTAGTGCTGTTTTATCATAACTGTCTATTCCTACTGTAATTGAGCTTGCATCATATGTTCCATCAGATTTTTTAGTAAATGCTGTACTTGCTCTGTATTTATCTGCTACTTTGAATATTGCTGTTAATGTTTTGTTTGTATGATTTATATCTGAGTCTGCATATACATATGTGAATTCTGGTTTTGTGAAGTCTGCAAACATTGTGTTTGATGTGTTTTTCTGTACTGTAGTATCTGCTACTGTGTTATTTGCTCTTGCTCCTGCTGAAGTTACTGCCATATTTTTGTTTCCATATTTGTCTGCTAGGTTTCCTTGTGCAATTTCTAATGAAATATTTCCACTGTATTCTTTATATAGTTTTCCATTTAGTCTTCCTTGCTCTATATTTGTTAATGTTAGCACTTGTCTTACATCATTTGCTTTTGTTGTTGCGTTTTGTACTGTTGTTGCCATTCCTAAACTTTTACCTATATTAGTTAGTTCTGTTCCATTTATATATACTCTTATGTTTCCTGCTGCTAATGAGCTTGTTAAGTTACTTACATATGTTGTTCCTGCTTCTGAATTTGTTCTTCCTCTTAATGTTATCATTACTTTTTTGTTTGCTTCGTCTACTGTTACTGATTCTTTTATCCATTCTGTTCTGTATTTTGGATTTATTGTTCCTCTTGTGTAGTTTATTGTTCCTGTTGTTGCACTTGTATTTAACTTGAAGTTGTTTTTGTCTTGATAGATTGCTTCTGGTGCATAAATTACACAGCCTGATTTTCCTGTATACGTATTAACCACATTGCTATTGCTATCTGCTATTTTTGTAAATGCTGGTCCTAAGTCTAATGATGCCATTGCAGTTTGTCCTGTTGCATGGAACATATATACCATAGTAGTTACATTTGTCGTATAGAATTGATCTCCTAAATCCAATGCTGTCATTTTGCTTTGTCCACATCCAGCAAACATATATGACATATCAGTTACTTTACTTGTATTAAAATTCGTTCCTAAATTTAAACTTTGTAAACCTTGACATCCTAATTGATAGAACATGTTACTCATATTAGTTACATTACTTGTGTTAAATAAACTTCCTAAATTTAGTGTTGTCATTACTTTAAATCCACATTCTCTAAACATATTTGCCATGCTTATTACTTTACTTGTATTAAATTGATTTCCTAAATTTAATGTTGTCATTGCCATATATCCAGTTTTATAGAACATGTATTGCATATTTGTTACATTTGATGTATTAAATTTAGTACCTAAACTCAAACTTGTCATTGCTGTATATCCTGTTTCATTAAACATATATTGCATATTTGTTACATTGCTTGTATCGAATAAATTTCCTAAATTTAATGATTTTAATGCTGTTACACCTGTTCCTTTAAACATATATTCCATGTTGGTTACTTTACCTGTATTAAATTTACTTCCCAAATCAAGTGTTGTTATTGCATTACTTCCAGTACTTTGGAACATATGTGACATATCTGTTACATTACTTGTATTAAATTGAGTTCCCAAATTTAAATTTGTTAACTTATCAGCACCTGTTTGGCAGAACATCCAACTCATAGAAGTTACTTTCGAAGTATTAAATTTGCTTCCTAAGTTAAGTGTGGTCATAGCTTTAAATCCTGTTTCTCCAAACATTGCACTCATATTTGTTACATTGCTTGTATCAAAATTGTCTCCCAAATCTAATTTAGTCATAGCATTATACCCTGCTTGTCTAAACATTTGTGACATATTTGTAACATTTGAGAAATTTACTAACTTAAGATTTGTAATTATTTCTGTTGATGTACATTTAGTTGAATTTCCAACATAGTGGAATAATCTACTTGAATTTACATTTCCAAACATTGCTGAATCACTACCAATATATACTTTGTAAGCTCCATTTGATGTTGTTGTATACCATGCAAGTATAGATTTATCTTGTTGAGCAGATACATCCCATGCTGTGCTATTTTTTCCAGATGTGCTTGAAACAAATGTTACATTATCTACATTTTGTCTCTGCATTGCACTATTTCCTAGAAATGCACTTGTTGCACTATCCTCTGATGCTGCGCTTCGTAACACATTATAAATAATATACTCAGTCTGTTTATTACCATTTCCAGAAGTATCTTTTACAGCATTTGCTGGAACTACAACTTTAATCTGATTAATATTAGAATCAAAGCCTGAAATATTTAAAGTATAATTTGTTGCAACATGAACTGTTGAAGTTGTGCCTTTTTCAGTTCTTGATTCAGTTTCTTCAGATGTTGACCATCCTGTTTTTACTGCTGAATTTTCAGTTCCATTTATAAGAACTTTTATAGTATCTTTTGTCAATGTACTATTTGCAAAATATCTATCAGATATTCTTACTGTTATTGATGCAGTTTTTGCTACTGCATTTACTGAACTACTCATTTTTTGTACATATGGTTCTACAACATCTACTTCTTTCTCTGAACCAGTTCCACCTGGAATTGTTATTCCAGAAGTAATTGTTTTTGCCAAGTTTGTGTTTCCTGTTGTGTCTTCTACTCTTCCTGCTGGTACAACTACTGTTACAACACCACTGTAGTCTAAATATTTATCCCCACTTTTTATTTGTAGTTTTTGTAAATTTGATAATGTTAATGTATATCTCTTACCCTTTCCTGCTGCACCTGGAATATCTGATACACTTAATGAGCGTCCAACTTCGTTTGAACTCCAATTTGGTGTCTTTCCACCTATTTTTATTGTTAAATCTCCGATTGCTAAGCTTGCAGAAGAATAGTATTTATCTGTTATATCAAATATCATTGTAAATGTTTTGGAATTCTTATTTATTACTGAGTTTGACCATATATATACTACTTCTGGTGCTAATTTATCATTAAAGCTTGTTATCGTTGTTGTTGCTGTATTTAATGTATTTCCTTTTAAGTCTCTTGCTGCATTTGAATTTATTACAATTCTTATTGTACCACTGTATTCTCTATAAACTCTTCTATTAGTTGTTGCTGTTACTGCACTTGCAAATGATGAAGTAGATTCTTTCATATTTGTTAATTTTAATGTATATTGATGTCCTAAAACTTTATTTGTTGCACTATCTGTAAGTGTTTGAGATGTTAGATTCTTTTGTACAGCACTACTGAATTGTGCTCCATCTATTGTAATATTTAATTCATTTAAAGCAACTACTTTTGATGAATCATAGTTTTTATCTGTTATATTGAATACAAATGTTTCGTCTCCATTTGCTGCAATTGTTTTTTGAATGTCATATACTTCTGGTCCTGTATTATCTACATTTCCTACATATAAATCTTGCTGCGCATTTGTATTTTTAAATGCATCTTGTACTGCTCCTGCTTTTATTCTTAATGTAATACTTCCTCCATTTTCGTCTCTATATTTTGCTTTCCCACCAACTACTGTTTCTTTTGGTGTAAATTCAATATAATTCTTTGTTGTTTGTGCTATATTTCCTATCTTAATTGTATACTCATATGTTGTATCATATCCATTTGAACCTGAGGCTACTAATGTTGGACCTGATGTAATTGTTTTTGTTACTTGAGTTGATTCAGTTCCATTTACAAGTACTGCTATTTCACTTGTTGTTAGTTGTAGTGCAGTATTCGCTGTTCCTGTTTTTAATAAGTATTTGTCTTTTACTCTTATTTTTACAATTCCTGTATTTACATCTGCACTTGCTACTGACCATACTGGTGATACAACATCAACTACTTGTTGACTTCCTGTACCTGGGTCATTTACACCTATTGTTATTGTTTTGGCATCATTTGCATTTCCAGAAGTATCTTTTACCATATTTGCTGGAAATGTTATGCTCATTGGTCCACTGTAATCTCTTAATCCATCTGTCTCAGTTGTTCTTTGAATATTTCCTATCGTTAATCTATAATTTTCTCCAACTTTTCCTCTTGAACCGTCTGAATAATCAGATAATTTTGTTATAGTTTTTGTTAAACCTGATATATTAATATTTTTATCAATCAATTTTACAGTTACATTAGCCGCATTTGATGTTAATGTTGAAGTACTAAAATATCTATCTGCTACTGTAAAGTCTACTGTTAAGGTTTTATTTGTATGGTCTATATTTCCACTTGAATATACATATGTAAATTCTGGTTTTATAAAATCTACAAAATCTCCTGTTATTGTGGTTGCATTATTTTTGTTTTGTGATGTATCTTGTACTGCATCTGCCGCAATTCTTAATGATACTGTTCCACTCCAATCACTGTATTTTCTGCCATTTTTTCTACCTTTGTTGAAATTAGATACCACTACTGTATATCTGTGCCCTACTGTTTTTGCACTAAATTTTCCTGTTCCTTTTATATCAGAAATTGATGTTATTGTTGTTTTTACATCTGCTACTTCTCCATTTATTAATGTAGTAATATTTGCCGCTGATAATTTTGTGCTTATATATTTGTCATTTACATCAAATACTATTGTTTCATTATTTGTTCCTTTTGTTGATGATACTTTTTCTATTACGGGTTTTATAAAGTCTACCAGTCCTATCGAGAAATCTTGCTGTTTACTTGAGTTTCCATTCGTATCTGTCATGGTTCCTGCTGCAATCCTTATTACTGTATTACCACTCCATTCTAAATAACTCTTTCCTGATTGTTTTGAACTTTGCTGCCAAGTAGTTAATGTTAATGTATATTGCACTCCATTTGTTATTGATGTTGCTGAACTTAATGTCTTTGTTACACTTGTTGCTGTTTCTCCATCAACTAATACTGTTATATTATCTCTGCTTAATGTACTTGCTTTATAATATTTATCAGTACCTTTTATTGTCATTGTTACTTGGTTGGTGCTGTGATTTATATTTACATTACTTACTTGCCAGAATGGGTCTACAACGTCTACTACTTTTCCTGTTCCACTATTTGTTGGTATATTAACACCTGATGTTATTGTAACTGCATTATTTTTATTTCCAGTGGTATCTGCTACTTTATTTGCTGGAATTGCTACTGTTACTACACCACTGTAATCCTTATAATTTGCACCAGATGCTATTGAATTTTGTTGTAAATTTGATAATACTAAAGTATATCTTTTCCCTATTACCTTACTCTCATGTTTTATTACTCCATTACTTGTGTAATATACTGTATTTGAATAGTCTGCTACTGTAAGGTTTCTTGTTACCTTATTCCAATCTGGAACTGCTCCATCTATTTTTATTGTTAAATCATTAACTGACAATGTTGTTGATGTACTTGCATTATAGTATTTGTCTGTTATATCAAATACCATTGTAAATCTTTTACCATTCTTATCAATATTAGACTCAGAAAATTGATATGTTACATTTGGTTTTATAACATCTAAAAAGTCTCCTGTTATCGTTGTTTCAGCATTTGTATTATTTGATGTATCTTTTACTTTTCCAGCCGCAACTTTTATGGCAACTGTACCACTCCAATCACTGTATTCTCTGTTTCTGTCAATTGTTGTCCTTGTTTTTTCAAAATTTGTTAGTGTCATTGTATATTGATGTCCTATTACTTTACTTGCTCCATTTACTGTTTCTTTTATTTCTGTTGGATTACTTAATGTTTTACTTACACTTGAAGCTGTTTCAGAGTCTACTAATACTGTTATATCATTTGCAGTTAGTTTTGCACTTGTATTAAAATATTTATCTATTACTCTAAATGTGATTGTCTCTGTTCCACCAGACTTGCCTGATGATACTTTTTCAATCTTTGGCTTTATAAAGTCTACTTGGCCTATTGTAAATGATGTTTCTGGACTTGAATTTGAACTAGTATCTGTTAGCACTCCTGCTGCTATTTTTACAACTGTATTACCACTCCATTCAAAATAACTTTTTCCATTTTGTTTTGAACTTTGTTCCCAACCTGTTAATGTTAATGTGTATTGTACACCAACTTTTGTAGTTCCTTCTTTTACATCTGTTGCCGCACTTAAGTTCTTTGTTACTGACGTTGCTTCTGTTCCATCAACATATACTTTTATATTGCTTGTTGCTAATGTGGTTGCTTTAAAGTATTTATCTGTTCCTTTTATTGTCATTACAACTCTATTATTTGTATGGTCTATTGTAGGTGAACCAACTAATCTCCATTGTGGTTTTATAAAGTCAACAAAGTCTCCTGTTATTGTTGTATCTACATTTCCATTGTTTGACGTATCTTTTGTTGCGTTTGCCACAATTTTTATTGATACTGTACCACTCCACTCTTTATATTCTTTATTTGTCTGATAGGTTGATTGTTCAAAGTTTGTTAATACCAGTGTATATTTGTATCCAACTGTTTTTGATACTTTATTTACTGTTCCAGTTTTTGCAGTTCTTGATAAACTTTTAGTTATGCTTGTTGCTTCTACACCATTCATATAAACTTTTATATTATCAGCACTTATCATGGTTGAATTAATGTATTTGTCATCTACATCAAATACTATTGTTTCTTTTTTATTTGCTGCATCTTTAGTTGCCGAAACTTTCGTTATTGTAGGTTTTATAAAGTCTACCAATCCTATCGAGAAGTCTTGTTGTTTGCTCGAGTTTCCATTCGAATCTGTCAAGGTTCCTGCTGCTATTCTTATTACTGTATTACCACTCCACTCTAAGTATGATTTTCCTGACTGTTTTGAACTCTGTTGCCATGTTGTTAAGGTTAATGTATATTGCACACCTTTTGTTATTGAGGTTGCTGAACTTAATGTCTTTGTTACGCTTGTTGCTGTTTCTCCATCTACTAATACTGTTATTTTATCTTTAGTTAATGAATTTCCACTATAGTACTTATCAGTACCTTTTATCGTCATTGTTACTTGGTTTTTACTATGGTCTATATTTACATTACTTACCTGCCAGAATGGATCTACAACGTCCACTACTTTTCCTGTTCCGCTGTTTGTTGGTATATTAACACCAGAGGTTATTGTTGTTGTTGGATTATACCTTCCTGAAGTATCATATACCTTTTTTTCTGGTACTACTACTGTTATAACACCACTATAATCTTTATAACTTGCACCAGACGCTATTGTGCTTTGCTGTAAATTAGATAATGTTAATGTGTATCTTTTTCCTACAACTTTGCTTGCTCCATTTACTGTATTTGATAAGTCTGCTGATGTAAGATTTCTTGTTACCTTATTCCAATCAGGAACTGCTCCATCTATTTTTATAGTTAAGTCTGTTACTGCTAATGTTTTTGATGTTGATGCATTATAATATTTATCTACTATATCAAATACCATTGTGAATCTTTTATTTGTTTTATCTATATTAGAATCTGCAAATTTATATGCTACATTTGGTGCGATAAAGTCTGCAAATGGTCCTGCTAATGATTCTCTTACTCTTGCTCCTGATGAATTTAGTCCTGTATTTTTATTTCCATATGAATCTTTCAATGTTCCTTGTGCTATTTGGATTGATATGTCACCACTCCACTCTTTGTAGTTTTTTCCTGATTGTAGTGCTGATTGTTCAAATCCTGATAGTGTTAATGTTACTAATACATCATTATATCCTGTTGTTGGATTTTTACTTGTTGTTACTGTTCCTAATGATTTAGATATACTTGATGCTTCTGCACCATTTATGTATACTGTTATATTATCTTTTGTTAGTGTACTTGTTACATTGCTCTTATATACAGATGTTGCATTATTATTTGTTCTTCCTCTTAATTGTATTGTTACATTTTTTGCTGATGTATTTGCATTTTTTGATTCTACTATCCATTCTGTTTTATATCTTAAGTTTAGTGAACCTCTTGTATAAGATATTGTTGTTCCTGAACTTGTATTTAATTTAAATGCATTTTTGTTTTGATATATTGCTTCTGGTGCATAAATTATACATCCTGATTTTCCTGTATTTGTAAATACATTTGAATATGTTCCTGCTATTTTTGTAAATGCTGGTCCTAAGTCTAATTCACCCATTGCAGTACATCCTGTTGCATTAAACATTGATGTCATATTTGTTGCTACTGTTGTATAGAATATATCCCCTAAGTCTAATTTTGTCATTTTAGTATATCCTGTATTTGCAAACATTTCTTGCATATTTGTTGCTTTTGCTGTATTAAATTTAGAGCCTAAAGTTAGTGTTGTCATTGCTGTATATCCACAATTTTTAAACATTGCCTGCATATTTGTTACTTTGCTTGTATCGAATGAGCCTTCCAAATTTAAAGATGTCATCACTTTATATCCTGTTCCTTCAAACATACTGATCATTTCTGTTACTTTTGCTGTATTAAATTTAGAACCTAAAGTTAGTGTTGTCATTTTAGTATATCCGCAATTTTTAAACATTCTTGTCATTTTAGTTACATTTGCCGTACTAAAATTGGCTCCTAAATTCAAGCTTGTCATTGCCGTATACCCTGTTCCATCAAACATTGCATACATACTTGTTGCTGTTGAAGTATTTATTCCTCGCAGATTCAATGATGTCATTGCTTTATATCCACACTCTTGGAACATATATTCCAGGTTTGTTGCTTTTGCTGTACTAAAACTTGTTCCTAAGTCTAAGCTTGTCATTGCATTATATCCTGTTTTCCAAAACATTGAATACATATTTGTTGTATTTGCTGTTTTTAGCAAGTTTAAATTTGTTAGTGCTGTTGTCGCTGTACAAATTGATGCTGCTCCTATATTTGAGAACATATAACTTGCATTTGCGTTTGCATATATATTTCCTTTACTTGCTATATATACCTTTTTAGCACCACTACTATTACTGTTTACATCCCATGCTAATATTGAGTTATCTCCATTCGAAGATACATCCCAATATGCTTTATTATATATATGTGCAGAATATACTTTCATATTAGTAAATTCTCCTCCACCAGAGTTTCCTGATGGGTTGCTTCCTATTGACATTACTGTATTACCATTTGCAGGTTTTAGTGTTCCTGCATGTACTTTTGATGCAACTAGTTGACCATCAACAAATAATCTTATTGTTGTTCCATCATACGAACCCAGCAAATGTACTTTTTGTCCTTTTTTTAGTGCTGTTGTTGCTTTCGCATTGTCGTATGACCCTCCTATATTTATTTGCATATACGGTTTATAGTCTTCTGTAAGTCCTAGTGATACACCTCCACCTTCAAGGTTTCCCATAAGAGTTTTATACGTTGATGGTAGTGTAACCAATTCCATTGTTAAATCTAATGTTACTTGATTTGTTCTAAAACTCATTTGTCCTAAGTTTATCCAGTCATCTTTTCCGTCCAATTGTATATATTCATTTGTCCAGTCTTCTGCTTTTACATTTCCATCATTATGACCTGTTAAATCTTTTAATGCTCCTACATTTCTAGTTGCCTCATAACTCGCTACACATCCTGTCTGATTGTAAATTTTTAAGTTATATAAATTCATCGCAGTAAAGCATCCACCTTTATAGTCTGTTTGAGCTCTATTTCCTTTTGGATTACATCCCATTGCCATTACAGTTGGCTCGTTATATGATCCACTACCAGAGCTATTGTTTTCTGCAGCTGGTTTCTTTATTTGTCCAGAAAATGCTACTGAACCAACTGAGGCGTTATTTACGTAAAGCATTAATTTTCCACTTCCGGATGACACCTTTAAATGTGTACTTCGTTCCAGCCGTGACTTTGTTTGGCGATTGTACTGATACATATTTATTCGAACCGGTACTCCATGCTTCAAATTTAGGATATCCATCATTTAAATATATTCCAAGTCCTCCATCTTCGAAGTTACTTACTATGTCTCTCTCTCCTGATTGTATTTTATTTATCGTTACTGTTGCTTCTATGCTTGCATATGTAGTAAAATCTATTGCTCCCATGTTTACCCATGTATTTGTACCATTGAATTGTAAGTAATTTGTTCCCCATGTTCCCGCTGTTACTACACCATCATGTTGTCCTGTTAAATCTTTCCAGATTTTAGTACTGTTGCTATATGCACTTGATACTGCTGATGCGTCATAACTGCTTGCAGTATATACTTTATCATATATTGCTATTGAGTAAATTCTTATATTTGCAAAAAAACCATATTTTGTATTGACTGTACTTCCTTGTGGGTTGGCTCCCATTGCTAATATTGTACTTTTAGAAGGTGCTTTTATTGTTCCTTCTGATACAACTCTTGATACAAGCTTATCATTTACATATAAACAAACACTAAATCCATCATATGTTGCTACTAAATGTGTTTTTTGTCCTGCTTTTAATGCCGAACTTGATTTTGCTGATTTCCATGCATTTGCACTTGCATTATAAATATCAAATGTTGGAACTCCATTTAGTAAGTATAATCCATACCCTCCATCTTCAAAGTTTGATATTATATCTCTTTCTCCTGATTGTATTGATACTGGTGCTACCCATGTATCTATTCTTATTTGTTGTGTTGGATTATATGCAGCTAGTCCTACCCAATCACTTGTACCGTTAAATTGTAAGTAGTCTGTTCCCCATGTTCCTCCATGTAAAGTTCCGTTCATGCTTCCATTTAAGTCTTTCCACGTTGTTGTAGAACTACTATGACTGCTTCCTGTGTTTTTACTAGCATCCCATTTATGTACAGGTGCGTCATCTTGAACTAATTGATTTGTAAATGTTACATTTTCTATGTTTTGTCTTTGTATGCTTGAGTTTCCAAAGAAGCCACTTGTTGCTGCAGTTTCACTACTTGTTGTCATTAATGTTGTATCCTTTCCTGATGTTCCTCCTGCATATGCTGCGTTTAGGTCTTCTCCGACTATTGGCGATGTTGATGATTCTCCAAAGTCTCCTCCATTACTTGTATCATCACTGGTTGTATAGCTTGTTGATGAATCTGCTATGTTTGTTTCATCATTTACTGTTTCATCTCCTATTGTTGCATCTTCGCTTAGTTCTGCTGTTGTTATATATGTTTTTTCTTCATTTTCTCCTACCTCATTGTTCATAGGGAATTGATATGTTTTTGCTGTTCCATCTTCCTCTGTTTCTAGTTCTGTTGTTTCTAATTCTTTCAATTGGTTCTGTTCATCTAAACTATATACTGTTATTTTTTCACTTGTATTTTCTGCTTCGTATTTGGATTGGATTTCAACAATTTCTCCATATTCACTTGGATTATATACTGCTTTCGTTTCTTCTGATTCACTTTGTGCTTCATCCTGGCTTTGTGTTTTCGCTTGATTCTGTGCTTCGCTCTGGCTTTGTGTTTCTATTTCATTTTGCGCCTTATTTTGATTTTGACTTGTATTCGCGTTTTCTTCTTGTATTTCTGCTTGATTTGAAACTCCATTCTGACTTTCAATTTTATTCTCAGTTATTATTGCAGTGAATGCTTTTTTCATTGATTGGCTTTCATTTGGAATTTTTACGTCTGTTAAAGTTCCTATGTCTATATCTTTTGTTTCTAGTTGAGCCTCTAATGGCATATATCCAGTTGCTATAATGTCTCCTGTTTCATTTGTTATTTTTCTATTATAAAATGTCTTTTTTTCTGCATTTTCAGCCACTGTTATTGTTGCTCCACTTACTTCTAGCTTCTCAACTTCTTTTGTATCATATTCAGTTGCCACTTGAACTTTCTTCTCTGAAATCTCTTTATCTGTTAATTGTATAGTTCTTGAATCAATTTCTTCATCTTCAGAATTATAATATTTAGTTATCATCTTTGTATTTACTATTTCTGGCAATTCTAATAGATAAACTCCATCACTTGTTTCTGTTGCCTCTACTGTGATTGTTTCTTTCTCTAATTGATTATTTTTATCTGCGACTTCCAACGATATTTCTATTACCTTCTCTGCCCTTGACCTTCGTACATTATGATATGCGCCCATCATGATTGCTATTGTCATAATTAGTATAAATATGTTTCTTATTCTTTTAGCTATTAGTTTATTTTTTAACATTATTTTCCTCCGTTTTTTTGACTCAAATCTTCTATTTTTTCTCTATATATTTATATCATAATGATCTCTTTTTTTCAACGTTTTTCGGCATTTTTTTCTAAGAAATTTATGGCATTTTTTGCACGCCTGAGATCGCTTTTTTTCGGTGCATTGCACATCTGAGATCGCTTTTTTTCCGTGCAAAACAAAAAATGTGTCGGCTCTCATTTTGAGTTCAACACATTTCATTTTATATTTCTCTATATTTAGCCTTTTTTCGCAAAGTTGGCAAACTTTTATAAATAATTTTAAAGCATGAGAATTTTTCAAGTTCATTATCATCTAAGCAATCTAAATAAATATCAAGTTCTTCTAGGTTCTTACAAGCTGATATTATTGCAGGATGTAGATTAGTTTCAAACATTAATTCTATCCCAAGCATTATTGCACTTCTTTTTGATTTTCCTTCTCTATGATACATCAAATTGTATCCTTCTCTAAATCTTGCTCTTATTGAATTTTTATATTTATCTAACGGTAATATATATTTATTTTCAATTATTTCAGAAATCTTGGCGCCCTTGTTTTGTGATACGTCTTTTTTTATTTCATCTTTTGTATATGGTAAATAAACTTTTCCATCTTCTTCTGATATAACAAGTGTATGGTTGTCTTCTAGATTATTTTCTATGACTTTTTCTTCGTCAATTTCAAATATCAATCCACTTTCATTTGCTATGATTTCAACTAAGTTTGTGAGTTTGAAATTGACCACGTTGTCTTTTCTTTCTAAATTATCAATTACATAATTTATTTTAAAATCCTGATTTGTCGTTATTTCATAGTCTTCTTCTTGTTTTTTTATCATCAAATATACATTTCCTGATACTATTCTTAAATTTGGACTTCTTACAATTATGTATGAATTATCACTTGTTTGAGTGTAGACATTGTATTCTAATTTTTGTAGTTCTACTTTATATTCATTATGTTTTAATTGCAACTCAGTTGTGTCATTTTCTGCGTGAATTTTTATTTCTCCTTGTTGTTCATTTTCTGTTTGTATTGATTCCGTTTCATCTGTTTTTTTGTTTTTTGTTCTCGTTTTCGTTGTTGCCTTAGTCGTAGTTTTTTTTGTTGCATTCTTTTTTGCAGTAGTCTTGCTGCTTTTAATGCCATCTTCAACTTTTGTAAGACTCTTTTTTCTGCCCTTTTTTTCTGTTTTTTCTTTTTCTAGATTTTCTTCAATTTCATCTTCATTAATCCATTTATTTATATTTCCAAAAATTTCATCAACTTCTTCATCATCTTCAACAACTTTTACTACATTTTTGCTTTTTCTTCCTCTTTTCGCTTTTGTTTTTTCTTCTTTTTCTTCAGATTCGAGGTCTTTTGCCTTAAAATCATCTTCATTTTCAGGACTTTCAAGCGTTAAATCTATTTTATATATATCGTCTTCTTCTGCAACTTTTTTTGTTTTTTTTCTCTTTGTTTGAGTATCTTTAGTTTCTTTTAATAATTTTTCAGCCATTTTAACCTCCATTCTTTAGTATTTAATTAATTATACATCATTTTCCACTCATTCTCAACCCTTTTTATGTTACATTTATGTTACATTTGTATTACATGCACACGTGAGATCACTTTTTTTTCGTGCATTTTTCCTCAAAAATAGCAAGACTTGTCATCTTGCTATGTTGTATTTTATTCTGTTTCAGCACTTGTTGCTCCAATTGTTGATCCTTTAACTAGACCGATATTAACTTTTACTCCTCCACCATGTGATGCATAGTTAATACAATCAACATCTTGACCTTCTAGCCACAAATAAATTCTCATTCTGCAAATTGCATTTGGTGCAATGCCAAATGTTTGCGTGCCATCTGTTGCACTTACTAGATTTTGAACTCCTTCTTTTATTGTATAATCTTCTTCTGACTTTTTAGTTGTTTGTAAAGAATTTTGTTTTTGTATTTGAGATTCACTTCCATCCCATTTATATATATCTGCTATACTCTTTCCTATTGAACTGTCTTTTAAAGCATATGTAGGCATTTGTGTTGTAAGGTCAAAACCTTTCATTCCATTTGCCAATTCTTTTGTTGCATATTTTCCAGCATCTTGTGCTGACCATGTAATTTTATTGTTGTTTTGAACAATATATTCAACATGATCACTTGAGTTTGGTTCCCATATTGCAACATCTGTTATATATGGACTTGGTGCCCCTGCTCCAATCCCTGCTGTTTCTTTTAAAATTGTAGCTTGATCTGCCATTACATCAGATTTTCCGTTATATTTTGCAAATGCTATTCTTGCTGTGTTTTGTAATCCTGTTGCACTTTTTTCTGCTTCTAATATTTCTAATGAAGAATCATAGTTTAATTGCAAAATATCATCTGTCACTTCTTGTTTTGATGAATTTTTCAAAAATACATCAAACGCAAAATAGCCTGGGTATGTAGAGCTTGCTGGAGCTGTTTCTGTCTCTATCATTGATTTTATTTCACTTAATTCTTTTGAGTTAGTGATTTTTCCTCTTAGCATTTTCAAATCTGTTTGGTTACCTGTAACCAAACCTAATGTTGATACTGGTAACATTTCTGAAGGTGATATGTTATGATGTCCTGAATATGCATCATCTATAATACTTAACTGTCCCTCTTCAGTACCTAGTACTAATCCATTTGACCAATTTTCAGCATCTAACGAAATTTCCAATCCCTCTGCTACCTCAACAGTACCTGTTAAATTTGTGATTGATACATTTTTTTGCGTTGAAAACCATGCATATGTGGATATTATAAACATAACCAAAGCTAATAATATTACAAAAAACATTGCGTTCATTTCTGATTTTTTCTTATTTTTATTACTTTTTCCCTTCATTTTTTCTTCCTTTCCCATAATTCACTTCTATTTTCAATTTAATTTCATTTTACTATCTATTTTTATGTTTGTCAACATTTTTACTTTAACAATTATATTACATTTATGTTACAATTTTGTCACATTTTGCACACCTGAGATCGCTTTTTTTCCGTGCATTGCACACCTGAGATCGCTTTTTT